>Ga0315334_10000138_pt1 | contig 48810 bp, 48 predicted proteins | sample M150034915metaG_FD_205555 | JGI IMG/M metagenome (GOLD analysis project Ga0315334, IMG submission 205555) | Ammonia-oxidizing marine archaeal communities from Monterey Bay, California, United States - M1 500m 34915 | ecosystem: Environmental > Aquatic > Marine > Intertidal zone | place: USA... | reverse complement strand
CTCCGCAATCGCGCCAAGCATGAGTCCGCCAACCAGCTGCGCAATGGCGGTGGCCTGGCCCATCAATGAGTGGACCGTGGCCCGCACCTGCGAAGGAGCGTCACGATTGGCCCAGCCGTCAAGCACCGGCCATAGGGCCTCGCGGGTGGAGTCCTGCATCATGTAGCCGATCGCGATCACCACGACGATGCTGGTGACCGACGCCAGCGCGCCACCGATTGCCGCCACAGCCAACAGCACCACAGCGAGCCGGGCCACGCCGTATCCCGACTCGAGGACCCGCCCTGCCACGGCGTTGACCGCGAGACCGGCAAAGGCCATAGCGATGAACAAGATGCCAAGTATCAGGAGAGAACCGTCATCGATCGAACCACTGTCGAGAAGGTGCTTGTAGCCCAGCCGGTCGAACCCTTCTGCCCCCATGTCGAGTGCCACGATCACGAGAACCAGCATCCTGAGCCGGGGAGTCCCCCGCACCGCCGCGATGCCTTCCCGCAGCGTCTCGAAGAAGCCCCGATCCTTTGCATGGCCAGGGACGAAGTGGTCCTCACGCAAAACGACGTAGAAGTAACCGCCCATCAAAATCTGGATGACGCCGAGCGCGAGGCCCGCCCACCGGACCGAGGCGAGTTCGCCGACCACGATCGTCACCGGAAGCGCGACCAACGCCACTGCAATGCCGAACTGATGCTTGCGGATCAGCAGCCGGTCAAGGTCGTCGTCGCTGTGTTCGCCCATCCCCTTCAGCTCGTCGGTGACCCACGCCGTGTCCGCGCCACTGCGAAATGTCCAGCCAATGCCGAAGACGGCTTGGGCGGGCAGGATCACCCAATAGTTCGTGCTCGCCACAGCCCAGATGAAGCCGACCCCCATCACCACTTGAGCGATGATCAGCGACCGTTTCCGAGAGATGAGGTCAGCGACCACCCCGGTCGGTGTTTCGGCAAGCAAAACCGAGGCCTCCAACACCGTGCCTAACAGCACCAACTCGAGCGGCCCGAGGTTGAGTTCGACAATCCACCACACGGTGAGCACAAGCCAGAACGCCCATTCGATTCCTTCTGTAAAACCGGCAGCGCGAACGAAGACACGCGCAGGGTCGTAGGGCTTGTTGGACACTCGTCGACGCTACTTCGCGGCGGCGAGCAGGTGCTGCAGGGTCCCCGCCTCCTACCCTGGGTCCTCATGCCTGACTCGTCAGCTCTGGTGGAATCGGTTGATGCCGTACTCGCGGCGCTCAACAAACACGACTATCTCTGCGACCGCGGCCTAGCCACATCGATTCATCTCGCCGCCTCGCTGAGGCGGCCCCTGCTCTTGGAGGGCGAGGCCGGCGTCGGCAAAACCGAGGTGGCCAAGGTACTGGCTGCTGTGACCGGCGGCGAACTGATCCGGCTCCAGTGCTACGACGGCATCGACGCCGCTCAGGCCCTGTACGAGTGGAACTACACCCGTCAACTCCTGCATCTCCGAGCCGCCGAGGCCACCGGCACCGCCCAGGCTGACAACACCGACGCACTCGAAGACGAATTGTTCACCGAGCGCTTCTTGATCCGCCGGCCCCTGCTCGCGGCGATCGATCATCGCTCCGAGATCCCGCCCGTTTTATTGATCGACGAGGTCGACCGAGCCGACGACGAGTTTGAGGCGTTCCTACTCGAAGCCCTGTCTGACTATTCGGTCACGATTCCCGAACTCGGCACATTCCACGCCGACAACCCGCCGATCGTCGTCATAACCTCCAACCGCACCCGCGATGTGCACGATGCCCTGAAGCGCCGAGCCCTGTACCACTGGGTCGATCATCCCAACTTCGAACGAGAGGTGGCGATCATCGCGGCGAAGGCGCCGACGGTGCCAGGTCCGCTTGCCCGCCAGGTTGCGGCTGCGGCCGGCGAATTCCGTGAAATGGGCTTATACAAGCCGCCGGGAGTCGCCGAGACACTCGACTGGGCGAACGCCCTTCATCTGCTTGGAGCGAGTGAGCTCACCGAATCCAACGTCGACGACACGCTCGGCGCACTGCTCAAATACCGCGAAGACCAGGATCGCGCTCGACGCACCGGTCTCGATGCCGTCATCAAGGTCGCCCTCGGCGCCTGAGCCGAACGACCGGACACAACAGTGACCGTCCCCGATCCAACCCTCCCGGATCTCGACCGGGTCGTCGCGGGCTTCGTTCACTGCCTTCGCCGCGGAGGGCTTCCGGTACCGATCGGACAGTCGCTTCGCTTCCGCGAGGCACTCGATGTTCTCGGCGTCGGGTCCGGTATCGACGTCTACTGGGCAGGACGAGCCACGCTTGTCTCGCGGCCCGAAGAAATCGCGATGTACGACGCCATGTTCCTCACGTTCTTCCACCACAACACGAGCGGCCTAACAATCCGCTTCGATGACACCGTCGAGACCGAAGCCATGGCCGCGGATGAAGACGAAGACGGAGGGGACAGCGACAACGGCGAAGGCGAGGACCAACCGGTTCTGCGCTGGAGTGCGACCGACATCTTGCAGGACAAAGACTTCGCCGACTTCACGCCGAGCGAGCTCGACGAGGCTCACCGGGCCATGGCGAAGATGCGGCTCCAGCCTGCCCGGCAGCGATCCCGACGTCGAGAAGTTTCCCGCACGGGCGACCGACTCGATCTACGTCGCACTGTTCGGGCCGCAATGCGGTCTGGGGGCGAGCCGATTGACGTCGCTCGTACCCGACGAGGCGAGCGGACGCGCCGCGTCGTTCTGCTTCTTGACGTGAGCGGCTCGATGGAGGCCTACGCCCGCGTGCTCATCCGTTTCGCCCACGCAGCCGTCGTCGGGCGCGGTCGCGTCGAGGCCTTTGCCCTCGGTACGCGCTTGACCCGTATGACACGTCAACTCGGCTCCCACGACGTCGACGAGGCCGTGGCCGAGGCTGCCGAGGAGGTCGTCGATTGGTCGGGGGGCACGCGACTTGGCGAGGCCATCGGTCACTTCAACGACGAATGGGGCGTTCGCGGCATGTCCCGCGGCTCCATCGTCGTCATCCTCTCCGACGGCTGGGACCGCGGCGACCCTGCGGGAATGGCCGAGCAGATGGCTCGCCTGAAACGTACGGCCCATCGCGTCGTGTGGGTCAATCCTCTCAAGGCCGGACCCGGATACGAGCCGACCGCTCGAGGCATGGCCGCCGCGCTCCCTCACATCGACGAGTTCCTCGAAGGCCACTCGCTGCGCAGCCTCGAAACCCTGGCTGACGTCCTGGCCTGAGAACAGACGGGGGATCAGCCCCCACTGTCCCGACTTTGGGGGCATGATGCCGAGATGACGATTCCTTCGACAATGGCGGCCGTGCTACTCACCGGGCCGGGCGGCTTCGACAAACTCGACTACCGGACCGATGTCGCTGTGCCCGCGCCGGCCGCTGAGCAGGTTCTCATTCGGGTTCGTGCCGCGGGCGTGAACAACACCGACGTGAACACGCGAATCGGCTGGTACTCCAAGAGCATCACCGGAGACACCGCCGAGGCGGCCGCGGTTGAAGGTGACGGACCCGAGGACGGCGGCTGGGCAGGGGCACTCGCCTTTCCACGTATTCAAGGGGCCGACGCATGTGGCGAAATCGTGGCCGTCGGCACCGGCGTCAACTCCGCCCGCATCGGGGAACGCGTCATCGTCGGCACGATGCAACGCCACCCAGCCGGCGATCGGCCCTGGACCACGGCCGTGTTCGGGTCCGAGTTCGACGGCGGGTTCGCGCAGTACACGGTTACCCATCATCTCGAGGCGCACGCCATCGACTGCGACTGGACCGACGTCGAACTCGCGTCGATTCCTTGCGCGTACTCGACCGCTGAGAACATGCTCCACCGGATCAACCTCGGCGAAGAACACGTCCTGATCACCGGCGCGTCCGGCGGGGTCGGTTCGGCCGTAATACAGCTGGCCAAGCGCCGGGGGGCAACCGTTACCGCCGTCTGCAGTACAGCGAAGGCGGACGGCGTACGCGATCTCGGCGCGGATCGAGTCGTCGACGGCAACGCCGACCTTGTCGCCGAGCTTGGCGAGAATTCGATCGATGTCGTCGTAGACCTTGTGGCCGGCCCGGGCTGGGGAAAGCTCGTGCAGATACTCAGGATTGGCGGTCGCTACATCACCGCCGGCGCCATCGGCGGGCCGCTCGTCGAGCTCGACATCCGTGACCTCTACCTCAAAGATCTGACGTTGAAGGGCAGCACGTACCAAGAGGCCGGCGTGTTCGAAGACCTCATCGGATACATCGAGCGGGGTGAGATCCAGCCGGTCATTGCCGGCACATACCCATTGTCTGAGATTGTCCAAGCGCAGACCGACTTCCTCGCCAAGGGGTTCATCGGCAAGCTCGTGCTCGTTCCCCCAGGCGACTGACATGACCGAGGCCGCCGGGGTCACACTCGCTGAGCTCGAAGATGACCCTCACCGGATCTGGCACCAGCTCCGCGCCGAAGGACCAGTCGTCTGGGTCGATGCTCTCAACGGCTGGGTGATTGTCGAACGCCAAGCTGCGGTGAAGGCCATGCGCGACTCAGTCACGTTCACCGTCGACGACCCCCGGTTCAGTACCGGTCAGGTCGTCGGGCCATCCATGCTCTCAACCGACGGCGCTACCCACGACCGGCATCGGGGGCCCTTCGTCAGCGCATTCACCGCGATCGCCCTCACCGATGCAATCGACTGGTGTCGTCGTGAGGCGGCTCGACTCGTCGCCTCGATCACGGCTCGAGGAAAAGCCGAGCTACGGACCGACCTCGCCGCACCGCTGGCCGTCTCAACGATCGTGCGAACCCTTGGTTTGTCGGACGTTGACGACGAGGAGGTCCTCTCCTGGTACCGGACAATCGTCGCCGAGGTCGAGGCGATCAACTATGGGGGGCTCGACAAGGACAAGAGCCTCGCTGCCAATGATGCTCTTATCGCCGCTGCCCGCAGGACGATCAACGACAACCCTGCCGGCTTCCTTGCCGGCGCGGCCAAAGATCTCACTGCCATCGAGGTCGCATCCAACGTCGCCGTCATCATGTTCGGCGCAATCGAGACATCGGAGGGAGCGACGGCGAACGCTCTGTGGCACCTGCTCACCCACCCCGAACAACTCGCGCTGGTTCTCAACGACCCAACGCTGATCCCGGCGGCGGTCGAAGAGTCGCTCCGGCTTGAACCAGCGGCCTCAGCCGTCGACCGCTACGCCACTCGCGACACCGAACTCGCTGGAGCTTCGATCCGAAAGGGCGACTTCGTCCAAGTGTCGCTTGCGGCTGCCAACCGTGACCCATCGGTATTCGTCGAGCCCGACGACTACCAAGTCGGACGGCCCAACACGCGGCTGTCAACAACATTCGCCTACGGCCCCCACGCCTGCCTCGGGATCCATCTGGCCCGAGCGGAAAGCATCGCCGCCGTCGGCGCGGCCCTACGAGACCTCCCGAGCCTCCGCCTTGACCGAGATCAAAGCCAGGGCCCACAAGGACTCGTCTTTCGAAAAGCTGCCGCCGTCACGGCGACCTGGGATACACCAGCTAGCTAGGCCTTCTCGGCTGGCGATACCCATGCAAACGTGGTCGCTCCCATAGCCGAATAGCCTCGTTCCCCACATGACAGAGCAGTCTCACTTTGAACGCGACACACGAATCACCTCGACCGGGGCCGGGCGCTGGTCGACACAATTGTCGTCGGCCTGGAATATCGGTCCCAACCCAAACGGGGGCTACCTGATCCTTCCGATGCTGCGTGCCATGTCCTCGCTGGTCGACCATCCCGACCCGATCACGATCACCACCCACTACCTCCGACCCGGACTTGCGGGGGCCGAGGCAGAGATCCGCGCCGAACTGGTGAAACCTGGCCGTCTCGCCAGCAACCTGCGCGGCTCGTTGCATCAGGACGGCAAGCCTCGTCTCGAATCATTAGCCGCTTTCGCAGACCTTGGTGCATCGACCGGCCCGAGCGTCGACGTCTCGATCCCTGCGCCCGACATTCCTTCCCCCGACGAGTGCATCGTGCGGTCCGGCATCGATCAGGGCGTGGAACTCGCGCTGCTGTCTCGCGCCGAGATGCGCTTGCATCCAGACTTCGCCAACGCCGGGTCACTGGACGAGCCCGTCATCGATGGATGGGTTCGCTTCTCTGACCACACCGAGCCGAGCACGCTTTCACTTCCGTTCTTCGCCGATTGCTGCCCGCCATCGATTTTTGCCACCCACGGCCGCGTCGGATGGGTCCCAACGCTGGAGCTGACCGTCCACGTTCGCCGGCGACCGGCCCCTGGGTGGCTCCAGGTTCGCAACCGTACCGAAGACTGCCAGGGCGGGCGGATCATCGAAACCGGCTGCATCTGGGACTCGACCGGCACACTCGTCGCCCAGATGCGCCAAGTGGGACTCCTCCTCGAACACGGGTAGCAGCCCCTCGAACACCCGGGGCAGTAACGTCCTGGGCATGAGCAGCGCCGACGTCGTCGTCATCCGAGGAGGGCAAGTCGTCTCAACCAGCGGTGCCACCGCAGCAGACGTCATCGTTGAAGACGAACGCATCGCCGCCGTCGTCGCACCCGGCTCAGTGGCCGCTCTCGCCGCGGCGAGAGACGCTCGAGTTGTCGATGCCGATGGCTGTTATGTCGTGCCTGGTGGTGTCGACGTTCACGTTCACCTCCAGCTTCCAATGAGCCCCGAGGCCACTTCGAGCGACACGTTCGCCACCGGCACCGCCGCTGCGGCGTGGGGCGGCACAACCACAGTGATCGACTTTGCAGGCCAAATGAAGGGCATGCACGTGCGCGATGCGGTCGAAGAACGCCTGGCCGAAGCCGATGGGCAATGCGCCATCGACTACGGCTTGCACCTTTCGATGGGCGACGTCGACGAAACCGCGTTGAAGGAAATGGGCACACTCGTCGACGAGGGCATCACCAGCTTCAAGTTTTTCATGGCGTATCCAGGCGTCTACTACTCCGACGACGGCCAACTCCTCCAAGCCTTCCAGCGCTGCGCCGATCTCGGGTCGATGGCGATGATCCACGCGGAGAATGGGATCGCCATCGACGTTCTGCGCGATCAGGCCGCATCTCGAGGCGACACAGGCTCTGTTTGGCACGGCCGCACCCGCCCCAGCCGTCTCGAAGGTGAAGCCGTCCATCGTGCTGCGGCGCTCGCCGAAGTCGCCGGCGCGCCTCTCTACATCGTCCACCTTTCCTCCAGCGATGCACTCGAACAGGTCACATGGGCTCGTCAGCGCGGACTCAACGTGTTTGCCGAAACCTGCCCCCAGTACCTCTATCTCTCCATCGACGAACACCTCGACCAGCCTGGCCTCGACGGTCTTCGCCACATCTGCTCGCCCCCACTCCGCCCGAGCACCACCCACGACACTCTCTGGCAGGGACTCCGGCGCGACGAACTCGCCGTGGTGTCCACCGATCACTGTCCGTTCTGCGACACCGAGAAGCTGCTCGGCACCGACGACTTTCGGGTCGCCCCCAATGGACTGGGCTCCATCGAGCACCGGATGGACCTGATCCACGCGGGAGTCACCGCTGGCGAGATCAGCCTTGCCCGCTGGGTCGAAACCTGCTCGACCACCCCCGCTCGTCTCTTTGGCCTCTACCCGAAGAAGGGTGTCATTGCCCCCGGCAGCGACGCCGACATCGTGGTGTATGACCCCCATGTAACCCAGACCCTCGGTGCCGACACCCACCACATGAACCTTGACCATTCGGTCTGGGAAGGTATCGAGATTCCAGGGCAGGTGCGCACTGTTCTCAGCCGCGGCTCGTTCGTGATCGACGATCGTTCCTACGTCGGCCGCGCCGGCCACGGCCGGTACCTGCGTCGCGACGTGAGCGATCTACTGGTCTAGAGCTTCCGGTGACTCGTTCGGCGCAAACGGCGCCACGGCGATCACCTCCACACTCGGACCAAGCAATGTATCGAGTTCGGCCAGGTACTCGGCGTGAGCCTTGGTGGCCTGATTGATGAGAACAACAAAGCGAGCGCCCGCCGGCAGCCCCTTGCGTGATCCTTGATCACTGAGGAGAACGGCAGCGAGGCGACTCGGCGTGAGCACGTCGCCGACCGAACATCCGGCGACGTCGGCAACCCGGTCGGGCCGCTGGCACTGGACGTCGATCGTGGCGCCGAGCGCCATCGTTCCCACACACGCCACCAGGACTGTGGTGGATGAGGGAACGACTGGCTCATAGTCGAGCGGTGCCTTGAACGGCTTGCCTCGGGAACCATCGGCCTCGACGACGACATGATCAGCCAGGCTGAACCAATGATCGGCTGTCTCCGGTGTCACCCCGACAGCTTTGCGAACGCCATCTTCGTGCCAGGCAAGAACGCATCCCTCCTCGGTGAGCGCTGACAACAGCTCGCCGTCCGTCGGCGCGAACAAGGTCTGACGACCACCAGAGCGGCTTCTACCCATCTTGGTGGTCGTAGTGAGGATCACTGAACCATCCAGCTGGCGTCCGAGCGCAAAGAGGGCCGTAGTTTTCCCGCCGCCCCCGACGAAAGCCACCAGCTCGCTCGGCCCAAGTTTTAGCGCATCAACAAGCTGACCGACTCGAATCGAACGCATCTCGAGACCGTAGCGCCAAGCCATGATGCCCCCGGTGCCAATGCCAGCGACCATCGGAAGGAATCATCACGCCATCCATCACCCCCGGCGGTCATTTCGCAGCGCCCAACACCCTTGGCGCCCGCGTTCGCTCGCTGTTTCTCAAAGTCTTGCGAAAATCACTTCTCGGAATTGACTTGCAACTCTGAACGCCTAGTTTCTACCGCATACATTCATGTTCTCGAAAATAAGCTGTTTTCGAAGAACAGACCTTTGGAGAGGGACCCAACCATGAAGCGACGTTTGTTGCTCCTTTTGTCAATGCTGCTCGCGTTCACGCTCGTTGCGGCCGCCTGTAGCGACGATGCCGAGACTGACGCTGTCACCGCTGCGTTCATCTACATCGGCGAACCCGGCGATGCCGGCTGGACGTGGGCTCACGACCAGGGGCGTCAAGCAGCCGAGGCTGCCACCGGTGCCACCACAATCACCTTCGAGAACATCCCCGAAGGCAGCCCGGAGTTCGATCAGGCCGTGCGTGACGCGATCGCCGACGGTGCTGATGTGATTTTCGCCACCTCATTCGGCTACATCGACGCTATGGAAGCCCTGTCCGCAGAGTTCCCCGACGTCGCTTTCGACCACGCCACCGGCTACAAGTCCAACGACACCAACTTCGGAAACTACTTCGGGCGCATCTACCAAGCCCGCTATCTCACTGGTCTCGCCGCAGGCGAAGCCAGCGCATCAGGCAACATCGGCTATGTAGCTGCCTTCCCGATCCCTGAGGTCATCCGTGGCATCAACGCCTTCACGCTCGGCGTGCGCGCGGCTAACCCCGACGCCACCGTCACGGTCAACTGGACCTCGACCTGGTTCGACCCGGCCGTGGAGGGCGACTCCGCCCAGGCCCTGCTCGACGGCGGTGCCGACGTGATCGCCATGCATCAGGACTCGACCGCCGCTGGCGAGGCCGCCGAAGCCGCTGGTGCGCGCTGGGTGTCGTACAACTCCGACATGAGTGCCTTCGCCCCCACCGCCTACATCGCCTCCGCAATCTGGGACTGGGGTCCGTACTACGCCTCAACCATCGAGAAGGTCGCCGCCGGCGAGTACAACGGCGGCGCCTACTGGGGCGGCATGGACGACGGCATCGTTCAGATCGGTAGCCTTGCCAGCGACGTCTCCGACGACACCAAGGCCCGCATCGCTGATCTCACCGAGCAGATGATCGCCGGTACATGGGATCCGTTCACTGGTCCCATCAACGATCAGAGCGGCGCTGAAGTCATCGCCGCTGGTGACGTGCCCAATGATGGTGACCTACTCGGCATGTTCTACTTCGTTGAAGGCGTCATCGGCGAAATCCCGCAGGGATGAACCAAGCTGCTGTCGAACTCGACGGCATTTGGAAACGCTTTCCTGGTGTGATCGCGAATGCCGGGGCGAGCCTCACGGTTCGTCCCGGCACCGTTCACGCCGTTCTTGGCGAAAATGGGGCGGGTAAAACCACCCTGATGAACTGCCTCGCCGGGGTCTATCTCCCCGACGATGGGACTATTCGCATCGACGGGCAGGAGGTTCGTTTCTCCTCGCCCGCCGATGCGCTCGCCGCCGGGATCGGCATGGTGCACCAAGAGTTTCGGCTCGTCCCCACCTTCACGGTGGCGGAAAACGTCGTGCTCGGCTCGGCGCCCAGCATCCTCGACATGACGGCCATCAATGGCGCTGTCGCCGCGCTCGCTGAGCGCTTCGGCTTCGACGCCGACCCCGAACGACCAGTCTGGCAACTCAGCATGGGCGAGCGCCAACGGGTCGAGATCCTCAAGGCCCTGTGGCGAGACGCCCGTGTTTTGATTCTCGATGAGCCAACCGCTGTGCTCACTCCACAAGAAGCGGTCGAACTCGGAGCGGTACTACGACAGATGGTCGAGGAAGGTCGCGCCGTCGTCTTCATTAGCCACAAGCTCGATGAAGTAACGGCATTTTGTGATGAGGCCACTGTGCTTCGGGGCGGTTCCACCGTCGCATCGTCAATCGCCATCGCCGACGTCGACTCGGGCCAGCTTGCTGAGCTGATGGTGGGATCCTCGTCAGTGGCAAACCCCGGGCCCCCACATGTTGGTGTTCCCGGCGACGTTCTGCTCGATGTCTGCAAGCTCACCGTCACTGATAGCCGCGGCCTAACCGCCGTCGACTCACTCTCACTCGAGGTTCGCTCCGGCGAGATCGTCGGTATCGCCGGCGTGGCCGGCAACGGACAACGTTCGCTCACCGACGCAATCGCCGGGCTCGAAACTGTGGACTCCGGCTCAGTCACAATCAACGGGATTGATGTCACCACAACTGGCATCCGCGAACGGGTGAATTCCGGACTCGCCTACATCCCCGAGGACCGACTCGGTGTGGGCCTTGCCCCCAAGCTCCCCGTCACACACAACGCTGTCATGCGCAGCTATCGCACAATGCGCCAAGGACCCATGCTCTCGTGGGATCGCGCCAAAGCCTTCTCCCAAAACCTCATCGAACGCTTTGGGGTAAAGGTCGGCCGGGTCGATGACCCGTTGGCATCGCTTTCGGGTGGCAACCTTCAGCGGCTACTCCTTGGTCGCGAACTCAGCGGTAACCCAAGCGTCGTCGTTGCCGCCCAGCCCACCCGCGGCCTCGACGTCGCCGGCGTTGGCGCAATTCAGAACCTGCTCGTGTCACAGTGCGACGAAGGCACCGCTGTCCTCATGATCTCTGAGGATCTCGACGAACTCATCGCCTTGGCCGATCGCATCTTGGTGATGTCGAGAGGTCGCATCGTCGGCCAGTTCGACCCTCGCCAGGCCAGCCGCGCCGAAATCGGCGAAGCCATGATCGGGGCGCACTCATGAAGCGGCTCGTTCTCGCCCGTCGCGAACATCCCACTCGCGGTGGCCAGCCGGTCGCTTTCCTTTTTGGTCTCGTATTCGCGCTCATCGGTGGCGCACTTCTTCTCACAATCTCCGGCGACCCGGTCTTTGACACGTATGAGCGAATGTGGGACCGCAGCTTCGGGTCGTTCGACACCATCAGCGCCACCTTCAACCGCGCCGTACCGCTGGCCCTCGTCGGCTTGGCCGTCAGCATCGCCGCCACGATGGGCCTCTGGAACATCGGTGCCGAAGGCCAAATCCTCTTCGGGGCAACAGCCGCCACCTTCGTCGGACGTCTCTTCCCCGACCTGCCCGGACCCATTCTGATCATCGCGATGCTCCTCGCTGCCGCGCTTGGTGGTGCCCTGTGGGCGTTCGGTCCCGGGCTCGCCCGTGCCGAAATCGGCGTAAGCGAGATCATCACCACGCTGATGCTCAACGAGGTCGCGCTTCGGTTGATCATCTATCTCCAGACCACGAAGTGGAAAGATCCCGATGGGTTTGGCTTTCCGCAAATCACGGCTCGCCCCGAACAAGCAAAGCTCGGCGCCATCTGGGAACGAGCGCATCTAGGAGTGCTCATCGCTCTAGCGGTGATCGCTGCCTTTGCTTGGTTCATGAACCGCAGCGTGTGGGGTTACGAGCTCAAGATCGCTGGATCCTCACCCAAGACCGCCACCTACGCGGGCATCTCGATGCGCCGCAAGGTCATCGGCGTGATGGCATTGTCGGGGGCCGTCGCCGGTTTCGCCGGTGGGATCGAGTTGAGTGGATCGGCGGTTCGGCTCAGCGAGAACATCTCCAACGGCTTCGGCTTTGCCGGAATCATCGTGGCTGCGCTGGCGCTCATGCGACCAAGCGGCGTAGCCGTTGTCGCGCTCGCCTTCAGCGCGCTCCAAGTAGGTGGGCTAAGTATTCAAACGCTTGGCGTCTCGTCGGCCGTATCCACCATCCTGCAGGCGCTGATCCTCTTCGGCGCCATCGGTGCTGCGGTGTTGTCGACCTACCAAATCCGCCTGATCGAGCGGAAAGTAACGGCATGATCTTCGCCGAACTCACGATCAGCGAGACAGCCATCATTGGTCTCTTCGTCGCCACTATCCAGTTCGCCACCCTCCTCTTCCTTGCTGGCCTCGGCGAAACCATCAGTGAACGAGCAGGCGTCCTCAACCTTGGCGTGGAAGGAATGATGGCCATCGGCGCCGTCTTCGGTTTCATCGGAGCGGTCGAGAGCGGTTCGCCCTGGATCGGGCTCCTCGTTGGCATGATCGCCGGCGGACTCATCGCCCTTCTGCATGCCACCGCCGCCGTAGCTCTCGGCGCCGACCAGGTGGTCAGCGGCCTAGCACTCACCATGCTCGGACTCGGACTCGCCGACTTCATCGGCGACGACTACACCAGCGACCCGCGGCGAGCATTGTTCGCCGAGGTCGACATCCCAGGGCTCAGCGACATCCGATTCATCGGCGATGTCTTGTTCTCCGCTTCGCCGGTCACCTACCTGGCGATCGTTTTCGGAATCGCGGCATGGTTCGTTCTCAACCGAACCTCCATCGGGCTGGGCCTTCGCGCCGTCGGCCAGAGCGCGTCGACCGCCGATGCCGCCGGCCACAGCGTGGTGGGGATGCGCATGGGCGCCGTTGTAGTTGGCGGTGCACTCGCCGGCATGTCCGGGGCATACCTCTCCACCTTCGTTGTCGGCGCCTGGAGTGTCGGCGTCACTGCCGGCCGTGGCTGGATCGCGGTTGCCCTCGTCATCTTCGGGGCATGGCGTCCGGGGCGTGTTGCCGCCGGAGCGCTGCTCTTTGGTTTCACGCTCGCCTTGCAGAGTCGGCTCCAGCCGTTCGGCGTCAGCTTCTCGCCGATTCTCGTCTCGATGCTGCCGTACCTGCTCACCGTTGCGGTGCTGATCGTCATCTCGATCCGAGCGCGCAACCAACCCAGTCCCAGCCCCGCCGGGCTCGGCATCGCCTATCGCCGTGAAGAGAGATAGCAAATGAATGTCATGATCGATCTCTGTGTCGTGCCGATCGGGGTTGGCACGTCGGTATCGGAGCACGTCACCGCGTGCGAGCGTGTTTTCCAAGACGCTGGGCTTTCGCACCAGATGCACGCCTACGGCACCAATGTCGAAGGAGAGTGGGACGACGTGATGGCTGCGGTGAAGCGGTGCCACGAGGTTGTTCACGAGATGGGGGCACCACGCGTCACATCATCGATGCGATTCGGCACACGCACCGATCGGACCCAGACCATGGCGGACAAGATTGCCAGCGTCGAAGCCAAGCTCGCGGACTCAGAGTGAGACCGAGGCGTTAGCCTTTCTTCCTCGTGAACCTCGGTCGTCGCTTCCTCACCATTCCTGCGGTGCTTATCGCTGCATCGCTCGTCGCCACCGCATGTGGCGACGCCAGTGATGACGATGTCGTCGCATCGATCGCTGACCAGACCCTTACCCAGTCCGAGCTCGATGCCATCTTGGAATTCGGCGATGCCACCGTCCCTCAGCTGCGCGCTGATGAAGTCAGCACCTGGCTTCAGCGACTGGCGATGTCGATGGAAGCCGAGCGGCTTGGCCTTGAACCCACCGACGAGGACCGCGATTCAGCCGATTTCACCGCTGGCGCGCTGATCGCTCGGCAGCCCAATCTCGACCGTGACACGCTCATCGAGGAGATTCTGATCAGCATCGTCCTGGGCCGATGGGCCGACGAAGAAGCCACCACTCGCGACCCCCTCGATCCACCCGATCTGCTTTGCAGTAGCCACATCCTCTTCGAGGCAGAGGCTGACGCACTCGTGGGCCTGGACCGCTACATCAACGGCGAAGACTTTGCTGACCTGGCCATGGAGCTTTCGGTGGGACCAACCGGCCCTGCCGGCGGGAGCCTCGACTGCCAGCTCACCGGTACCTTCGTTCCCGAATTCGAGGAGTTGGCCTACAAGGGCGAGGCCGGCGAGGTCGTCGGGCCGGTCCAGACACAGTTCGGCTGGCACCTCATCAAAATTCAGAGCATCGGTCCGGCCACTGCTGAAATCCATCCCAGTGCTGACCCTCAGGTCATTGAACAGGCCGCGGCCCTCGTTTCTACCGCGTTGGTTGAGAGCGTCATTCTCGACTTCCAAGAAGACGCGCGGGCCCGCTACGCAGACTCAGTGACCGTGGCCGAGTTCATCGGCACCATCGATCTCTCGACCTACGAAATCACCGCTGCCGAATAGCCAATGGCTCACCCGGCCAACGGCTCAGCGGTAATGTCGCGCTGATGCGTATTTCTCAGATCTGGCGCTATCCGATCAAGTCGATCGGGGGAGAGTCACTCTCCACAGCTGCAGTTGACGTCACCGGACTGACCGGCGATCGCGGGTGGGGTCTCGCCGATCCAGCGACCGGCACCGTGCTTACCGCACGTCGCGAACCACGACTACTGCTCGCGACCTGTCGCCTCGTCGACCGTCATCCGGTCACCACAACCGCCGAAGGGGCCGAGCTGCACACGAGCGCCGACTACAGCGACTGGCTTGGTCGACCCGTCGAACTCGTTGCGGCGGGCGATACCGGCGGAACCTTTGAGAACCCCATGGACCCATTCGGCGAAACCGACTGGATCAGCTGGACCGGGTCAGCGCGGGCATGGCACGACAGCGGGCGCACTCGCGTCTCTCTCGTGTCGACGACAAGCTTGGGAAACTGGGATCAACGCCGCTTCCGCGCAAACATCATCCTGGAAGGCGACGGCGAAGACGCTCTCGTCGATCAGTCAGTACGGCTCGGTACATGCATCCTCGACATCACCAAGCAGATCGATCGCTGTGTGATGGTCACTCGTCCCCAGCCTGGTCTCGATCGCGACCTCGGCGTCTTGAAGACGCTCATCCGCGATCGCTCGAACCGCTTGGCCATCGGGGGCCTCGTAGCCGAACCCGGGTGCATCGACATCGGCGACGAACTCACGAAGGCGGGAGAGGACGGCGCGCTTTCCGGATGACCGTTGTGGACCTTTCGCTCGCTGCCCCACCCGACTCCAGCTATCAACTCGATCAAATGCTCGAGCTACTGAACACCGACGAACGCGCCCGTTCCGCGCGATTCCGACGCCATGAAGACCGTCGGACGTTCATCACCGCCCATGCCCTGACCCGACTCGCTCTCAGCCGTCACCATCCCGCCATCTCCCCCAGCGAGCGGACGTTCGAAATAGGCCCATGGGGGCGCCCTCAACCCACGAACCCAGACATCGGCAAACTACAGGTCAACCTTTCCCACACAAGCGAGATGGCCGCAGTCGTGGTTGCTGATGCGATCGAGATCGGAGTCGACGTTGAATATGTGACTCCCGACGACTGGATCTACGAGACGATCAACACAGTGCTTTCGACCGACGAGTCCACGTCGTTGCTCCGACTCGACGAAGAATCACGACGTGAACGCTTCTTCCTCTACTGGACCCTCAAGGAGAGCTACATCAAAGCCCGCGGCATGGGAATTTCACTTCCCCTGACCAAGATCTCGTTCGCGGGAAGTAACAGCGAGGGGGTGGTGCTCGACATCGAGCCTGAGATCGACGACAACCCGACGGGCTGGCAGTTCGCCCTCTTTCATCCTTCCCCGACCGTGCGCGGCGCAGTGGCGGCCCGAACGGGCGAGCTTGACCTCCAGTCCTCATGGCCAACGCTGCGATGAAGACCAGATCGTTCCTGGTCGTGGGGGCCATCATCATTGCCGGATGCGGTGGCGACGATGGTGTTGTTACTCGCGACCCAACCGCAGAGGAGGCACTCGCCATCACCGCCCTCGTGGGCGCTGACCTTCCACTCAACGAACAGCGCTGTGTCCTGCAGGGCATCGTCGACCTGGGGATCAACCCCCAACAGGTCGTGGACGGCTCGCTCTCCGCCGATGACGATGGTGCCATGCTCGCCGCAGCTGCCGAATGTGTCGATGATCTTGCATCGCTCGAGCCATTCGTCCAGTCGTTCATCGACGGCGCCGCCGAGAGCGGCACCGTGTTGTCCGTAGAAGAAGCTCAATGCTCGATTCGTGCCCTCGAATCCGACGATCAGGAGGCCGCCATCCTTGACTGCCTCGGTGACCGGGTCAGCGATGACGAGGACTATGGCGATGACCTCGTCCTCGACCTGCTGTGGGACCAGTGCGGCGGCGGCAACCCGCAGGCATGCGATGAGCTCTATCGCGACGCCCCCATTGGGAGTCGGTACGAGACCTACGGCCGAACCTGTGGCGATCGGCTCCCCGATTCAGCAGGACTCGAGTGCTTTGATCTGATGAACTGAGCTATTCCGCCGGGGGGCGGTGGCGATGCCTATCACGGCGAAGACACCGTTGTACTCGTAGTCGTCCTTCGCGATGAAGAACCCGTTCTCGAGATGAACGTGAAAGCCGCGATCGGCGTCGACCAGCCGATCCACGTCAAGTAGCGTGCAACAAGAGCAGCCGATGAGGAGTAGCCATGTTCTGTCTTGCCGACATCGTGAGGGACAACGCGGCTGAGCGGCCTGACAAACCTGCGTTGATCTGTGATGACCGAACGCTCACCTATGCCGAGTTGGATACAGAGTCGTCGCTGGTTGCGAACGCCCTTCTTTCCGCCGGAGTCGGGAACCAGGACCGGGTCGGGATCATCGCCAAGAACATCCCCGAGTACTTCACACTCACCTATGGCGCAGCCAAGATCAACGCTGTCTCGGTGGCAGTCAACTGGCGCCTGGCCCCAGCGGAGATGGGGTACATCCTCGACAACGCCGAGGTCGGCGTCGTTCTCGTGGAAGACGAGTTCCTGGGTCACCTCGACACGATGGAACTTCCCCGCAACCCCTTGATCGTGGCCATCGGCGGTAGCCCCGGGCACCTCAGCTACACGGACTGGATCGCAGATGCATCATCGGAGGATCCCAACTACCCGACCGACACCGACGACACCGGCGTGCAGCTCTACACCTCGGGAACGACAGGGCTTCCAAAGGGCGCCGAGCTGAGCAACCGCAACTTCGAGGCAATCATGGGCCCCATCACCGACATGATCGGCTTGGACTCCGACGACGTCGTGCTCCACGTACTGCCAATGTTTCACATCGGGGGCAGCGGCGTGGCCAATGTGGGGCTGTTCAACGGATGTACCAACATCGTGCATCGCGACGTCGACCCTGGTCGGATCTTCGCCGATATCCCGAACCACAGGGTCACATCCGCGTTCATGGTCCCCGCCCTACTCCAGGTGCTCCCGATGATCCCCGGCGCGAGCGATGTCGACTACTCGTCATTGAAGAAGATCTTCTACGGAGCATCGCCGATCACCGAGGAGGTCCTCATCGCCTCGATCGCCCTGCTCAAATGCCCCCACGCCCAGGCGTATGGTCTCACCGAAACCACCGGCGTGGTCACCTGGCTCAACGCAGAAGACCACGACCCCGGCGGACCGCGTGCTCACCTATTGCGCTCTGCGGGGAGGCCCATCGACGGGGTTGAGTTGCGTATCGTCGACCAGGACACCGGTGAGGATCTCTCCGAGGGTGAGGTGGGCGAGATCTGGGTGCGAACCGTCCAGAACCTCAAGTGCTACTGGAAGAACCCGGAGGCGACCGCCGAGGTGTTTCCCGAAGGCCGAGACGAGAACGGGTTTGGCTGGTTCACCACCGGTGACGCCGGTTTCATGGACGACGGCTTCCTGTTCATCCATGACCGTGTGAAAGACATGATCGTCTCCGGCGGCGAGAACGTGTATCCCGCCGAAATCGAGAACGCGATCATGGCGCACCCCGGCGTCGCCGATGTTGCCGTCATCGGTGTGCCCAGCGACCGGTGGGGCGAATCACCCCTCGCCCTGATCATCCCGGCCGAGGGTGCCGATCCCACCGAGGAAGAGCTCATCGCTCACTGCAAAGATCGCCTGGCCCGCTTCAAGCTGCCCACTGCAGTCCAACGCATCGATGCCATCCCGCGCAACCCGTCAGGCAAAATACTGAAAGTCGAGCTGCGCAAACCGTACTGGGAAGGACGAGATCGCTCCGTCAACTGACGGACGCACACCCGAGAAAGCACTCGGTGTTCCCGGCGTAGAACGCGTCGACTGCTGCGGGAGCGACCGCCGTTTCAGCAGGACTCGAGTGTTTCGCCCAGATGGGCTGAGCTACTCGGCCGGTGGCCGATAGAAGAGCATCAGCTGACCCGCACCGGCACCGACCCCACCGACCCCAGCAATGAGCAAACCTGTCCAACCGTCGAGGGCCTGGATCAGGTCGAACTGACAGTCGAGCGAGTACTTGCCCGGCCCGGTCGTGGCGATAGCGATGGCGATCACGGCGAGGACAAAGTTGTACTCGTAGCCGCCCTTCACAATGAAGAACCCGTTCTTGAGATGGACCGTGTAAGCAGCGACCGTCATCAACGCAACAAACGCCAGCGCCGCAAACGGCGTCAGTAGCCCGAGCGCCAACAGCAGCCCAGAGCCGATCTCGGTTGACGCGGCCAGATTGGCGTGAACCTTGCCCGGCCGCATTCCCATCGAGTTGAACCAGCTTGCGGTCCCTGCGACGCGACCGCCGGAGAAGTACTTCGCGTAGCCATGCGCTGCCATGGTGATCCCGATGGCAACTCGCAGAATCAGAATTCCGAGACTTGCTTCGTCAGGGCCAAGGGAAAAATTGGCAGCAAGCAACTCTGCCGACATAGTGCTGTTCAGTACCTGACTCACGATCAACGATCTCCCATCTTTCACAGCATTGTAGAAGACTCTCACCGTGCCGTTCCTATTGAGCGCAACCCGATCGCCCTTCGTACCCGCCGGCGAGGCCTTTGGCCGTTGGCATCCCGTCGATCTCGCGGCCTACATCGCCAACGCGGCACTGAGCCACGCCCAACTCGACCCCAGCGATATCGACGAGCTCTGGGTCGGGTGTGAGGAACCTGTCGGTGCGCAAGGTGCCGATATGGCTCGCGCCATCGTGCTGAGCGCGGCGTGGCCCGAACACATAGGTGGCACCGTGCTCGATCGCGGGGAAAGCAGCGGAACCGCCGCTTTGCATGCCGCGGCTGCAGCCATCGATTCAGGACAGGTTGGGACCGCAATGGTGCTCGGTGTGCACTCGGCCTCAGCCGTCACCCCGGGGGCCTCGGCGCTCGGACGCAACTATGGCCGTCCTTGGGGCGACGGCCCCGCGGCACGAGTCGCCGATGAAGGCGGGCTTTTGCCCGCGCCGCGCCAGGCCGAAGCTGCCGCAACCGTGGTCGGTATCGACAGATCCGCTCAGGACGCGTGGACCTGGCGTAGTCATGAGCGCCGCACCGCAGCGTCATCGCCTAGTGCAGTCGTGCCCACCGACGCACGACCTGCAGACGGAACAGCCGTGCAACGCGGCACCACAATCATCGGCGACACCCTCCGCATTATGCCTAGTGACCTGGCCGACCTCCCGCCGATGTTCGATCGCTCTGGAACAGTCACCGGCGCCTCCATTGCGCCCCCGGCAGACGGCCTCACCGCCATCATCTTGTCGCGGGACGTGGGGAGCGGTACCGGGCGTCTGATTGGCACCGCCCGCGCCGCCGGACACCCGCGTGACCCCACCGGCGGGCTGACCATCGCCATCACCACCGCCTTACACGACGCAGACCGCACCACGGACGCCATTACCACGTGGCATTTGGCCGAGCGCACTGCGGCCGGAGCTTTGCTCGCATGCCGATGTCTGACCAGCCTTGGCGTGGACCCTGATCGCATCAACCCCCAGGGGGGTTCGCTCGCCGTCGGGGACGCTGGCGCCGCCGATGATCTGCGCCTCAGCGTCGATGGGATCAGCGGCGCCAGACGCGACGACACCGTCGCTGCAATCTCCTACGGGATGACCGGTGCGGCCGTCAGTGTCTGGACTCGGCAATAGGCTGCTGTCGTGAACGTGTTCAACGTGCTCGTCGCCATCGGTGCGGCCTACGCCATGATCCGGATCGGCCTTGCGATGTTGCGCGGACTCGCAACACCGATTCCCGAACCGCCGCCGGCCGGCGAACTCCGCAAGGTCAAGATCGGCTTTCGCTGCACAATCTGCGGAACCGAGGTTCGCATGACCATCGCCCCCGACCAAGACCCGGCACCTCCCAGGCACTGCCTCGAAGACATGGACCTGGTCGCGCCGATCGAATAATCCACAGCCTGTGGAAGAATCGGGGGATAATCACACGCGTGTGATTCCCGTCGAGCCAAATACGGCCTATCCTCACGGCCATGTCGCAAAAGCCTACAAAGCGCCGCGTCTCCGGGGGACGAACCACCCCTAAGGGAACCCGACCCGACGGCTACCACGCCGAAACCATGAGTCATACCGGTCACGAGGACATGGCAGCGAGTCCCCTCTGGGTACCCGTGCTCATGTTCAGCCTCCTCCTCGGAGGCGTCATCGTGATCCTGCTCAACTATGTGGGATCGATCTGGGACACCAGCAACGGCATCCTGCTGCTCGGACTCGGCATGATCCTCGGCGGGATCATCACCGCCACACAATACCGCTGACCAACTAGTCGAAATTTTCCCAGTACCGGCTCGGCATCGGGCCCTTCTGATGCTTGTACTTCGACTTCAACGAACTCGAGCCGTACGGCACATCGGCAGCAGTGGTCATGTGCTGGAACGAGATCTGTCCGATCTTCATTCCCGGGTAGAGCGTGATCGGCAGGTTTGCGACATTGCTCAGCTCCAACGTGAGCTGCCCATCAAATCCTGCATCGACAAAGCCGGCGGTGGAGTGAATCAAAAGACCAAGTCGTCCAAGGCTCGACTTCCCTTCGAGACGACCCACAAGGTCATCCGGCACCCCTACCCGTTCCAGCGTCGACCCAAGCACGAACTCGCCCGGGTGAAGCATGAACGGTTGATCTTCGACAGCCTCGACCAGTTCGGTCAGCTCCTCGAGATTCATCTTCACATCGATATGACCCATGGTGTGGTTTTTGAATACTCGGAACCAGCGGTCGAGGCGTAGGTCGACCGAGGACGGCTGCAGACCCTTCGGGTCAAGCGGATCGATGATGATGCGGCCAGCATCAAGCTGCTCGCGAATGGTGCGATCGGACAAGATCACGAAGAAGCTCCAGGATGGTTGACAGTTGCGTGTAGAGGCGTGGGGACCCGATCGAGATCGACTTCAATCGGCCCACTGCGATCAGGATGGTCGCCGCTTCGAGCGACATCATCGTCGAGCAATTCGAGTTGCGCACCACGGGCGGCGCGAGCACCCTGCATCCAGTGGGAGCGACAGAGCAGGTCATAGGTGACCTCTCCCGCGATCGAAGCGCCGGTATCGCCAATCACAACCATTTGGCCGGACACGACCTGTTCGCCGTCGACGAAACGGGCATTGTGAGTCGCTCGTTCTCCACACCAGCAACGCGCCTCGACCTGAATCTCCGTGCGCCGGTCGGCGAGTTCCATGAGCCGCGCCGAACCAGGGAACATCACGCCTTGGAACGTGGTCAGCAGTCCGAAGGCATACACATCGACGCCGAGTTCGTCGACCACACGGGCCAACTGTTCGCATTGGACCGGATCATAGAACTGAGCCTCATCGCATATCACTGCATCAACCCGCCCGAGCGTGCTCACCCGCTGACGAACAAGCTCAAACAGATCAGAAGTGGCCTCTACCACCTCTGCATCAGCGGAAACTCCGAGACGGCTTGAGACCCGGCCCTCGGTCCGGTCCAGCTGTGTCGTGAGAATTGTGTGAAGTCCGCGAGCCCGCAGATTGTGATGGATCTGCAACGCCTGGGTGGACTTCCCAGACCCCATGGTCCCGAACGTGAAGCGCAGTTTCGCCATCCCCGGCGACCCTATCGTGGCTACGAGACCGTCGCCCGGTCGGCCGACCGCTCCGCGAACCGTGTTCGGACCTCTCATCCCCTCGACGGGTCGTTGCCGCAGCCCACCAGTACCGCATCACTCTTAACATCGCCCACCCAGGAGTAGAGCAACACTGTTGGCGTGTCGGCGAACCGTTGGGCATGGAGTTGCCAGGGCCGGTGATGGACGGCGTCACCGGGCGCAGTCGCCCGCCACTCGTCGGTTCCGTTGCCGAACAACGGCTCACCGAAAAGCACGTGGTAGAGCTCCTCGGCCGGGTGCTTGTGCAACGGATAGACCAGGCTGGGCCCCCACAGACCCAGCCCGATTCGAACGCTCGGGTGCTCGATAATGGCCGGTGCGGGGCCGACGAGTTGCACGTACCCGTAGTTGGCGAGATAGGCCGCATCGAGAACCTGGCGATAGCTGGCAGTCTGACGCCATGGTAGATCGGCGCCGATGCGCACAAATTCCTCGATGATCGCGTCGATCGCCGGATCGATGCCGGTCGGCCTCACTGCGACAAGGTGCCGCACTACGTCGAGCCGGGGACGGTGAAGCATCGTCGTCGGCGACTCCACCACATCGAGGACATCAAGCACCTCGGCCACCATCGGGAACTCCGGAAAGGGTGAACGGCTGCGGTGGAACTCGGCGATACGTACCAGCAGATCATCGATCATGGCCGTAGCGTGCCACACCTTCGGCGCCATCCCGCTACGATCAGCGCTCTGCGCGGGTGTAGTTCAATGGTAGAACATCAGCTTCCCAAGCTGAATACGCGGGTTCGATTCCCGTCACCCGCTCCGACCGGTCCCGTGCGGTTCGCTAACGCGCACGACGCTTGCTGGCCGAGTCGACACGCAAGCTACCATTGCCAGATGGGCCTAATCGGCGAGTTGAACTACCAGGTGAGAGACGCGAACGCGTTCCAACGGATCACGCAGAAACTCGCCTCGAGCAAGCCGGGAGCGTGGGTGTTTCAGCGCTCACTGCACCCGATCGATAACGGGCTGTTCAAGTTGACGAAAGGCAAGGTCACCGTCGCTGGCGTGATGGCCGGCCTCCCGGTCATCGTGTTGACCACCACTGGCGCCAAGACGGGAAAGCTTCGCACCATGCCCTTGCTGGGCATCCCCATGGGCGATGACATGGCCGTGATCGGATCCAACTTCGGCCAGACATCCACACCGGGGTGGGTCCACAACCTTCGAACCCATCCCGAAGCCACTGTCTCATACGGCTCGGCGATGGTGGACGCCCAAGCACGGCGAGCGACCGAGGCCGAGGCGAACGCCGCGTTCAACGCAGGCGCGGCCTTCTACGGCGGGTTCCCGAAGTACCGCGAGCGGGCCTCGCACCGCCATATCGAGGTGTTCGTCCTCCAACCTCGCTAGAGCCGCGCGACCTCACTCCGGAGGCCACCAGTCCTCGCTCTGTCGACGTGCGCCGCCCCCCTGCCGACGATCGATCCACAATGCCAGTCGTCTCAACGGTGACCCGGCCAAACGCTGCCATGCCCGGTTGCGGCGAAGGGTGTAGTCCCGCGTGTAGGGACAAACCCGGACACACACCGCACAATCACTGTTGATCTTCGACCAATAGTTGAAGCACTTCTCGCCGTCGACCGTCCACTTCTTCACACCGATCAGGTTCGACTTGTTATGGCGATCGGTAGACGGTGCTGCGTCAGGGATGGCCTTGGACGGGCACCCTTTCGAGCAGGCGTTGCAGATGTCGCACATCTCCTTGACCCCGAACCGAACCGGCCGGTCATGAGCCAGCGGCAGATCGGTGAAGATCTTCCCAAACCGCACACTGGTGCCGAACTCCGGGGTGATCACAAGCCCGTGCTTGCCGTACTCACCGAGACCGGCCTTGATCGCATATGGAATGGCGAGCGCGGTGTCGTTCATGCTCGGAATGGCCTGATAGCCGAGGTTTCGGATGTACTGCGCCAGCGTGAGCAGTACCACGGCGTCATGGCTGTAACCCATGCCGGTGGCTGCCCCAGACAGCGCCGAAGGTGCCGTATCGATCAGCGTCGAGTCCATCGCCTGACCAATCACGATGACATTGTCGAGATCGTCGGGTAGGTCATTGGGCTTGGCCCCACCGCTCTGTACCGAAAATCGCTCGGTGTAGGTCCACCGGTGGTCGTAGACCGTGACACCGATCAGGTCAGCACCGGCGGCCCCCGCCGCATGCTTCAGAAGTTGAGCCGCCCGCTGCGGTGATCCCAGGTCGTGACGCTCCGCTGCACCATCGCGCAACATCGACAACGGATCAAGGAATCCGTCTCGACGGTCCTCGCCTTCATACATCTCCGCGAAGATGTCGGTCACATGCCACGCGGCGTTGCGGAACGCATAGTCGTTCTGCCGGAACCCCCTCGCCGGCCGCCATTCGGCGAGTGGCCGCCGGTACGTGGCGTAGAACCGATCGGCCTTCTCGTCGTGGATTTCGGGGTCGAATCGTGACCGGCTGAAGACATCGTCGACCTGACTGAACCGCTCGAAGTCATCACCCACGCAGAAACCACATGACGTATCCAAGGAGTCAGCGGACACGGCGATGCGGGCCCTCGTTTTCGCTCGTTTTGTGCCATCGCCTCTACCGGTGTGCATCGACTAGCCGGCCGTAGTCCAGCGACCCTGCATGGCATAGTCCCCCATGTTCAGCCGGGGACCGGCAATCACTGCGGGGGCTTCACCGCCCGGGGCGGGCCAACCCAGGGTCACAATCATGGACGCCTCGAAGCCGTCAGGAACGCCCAGCAACTCGGCGACATCGTCGATCCGATGGATCGTCACCGGACACGTGGCGAGGCCTTCCCCATGGGCGGCCACCATCAGATTCTGGAGATGGCGCCCGACATCGAACTGCAAACGGACGCTGCCGTGGCTCTCATGACACGCCACGATCACAATGGGGGCACCGGGAATCCAGCCGGCAAAATCTCCCGTGGCGCTCAGCGCAACCTTGTCGTCGTGATCGGTGACCACCACGAGGCGAACCGGCTGTTTGTTCTTGGCCGACCCCGCCATCCGGGCCGCATCGAGCACACGGCCGAGCACCTCGTCATCAACATGGTCGTCGGTATACGCACGGGTGTCGCGCTTGGTTCGCAGAGCAGTGAGGATGTCCATGGCCGCAGTCTGTCACCACCGACGGGTGTCAGCAGAACTGCCTCAGACACACCCGTTCGTCATCGAGCCGAGACCGGTGATGGTGGTGACAATTTCATCGCCAACAACCAGATACTTGCCCTGAACGGCTCCCACGCCCTCTGGGGTGCCCGTGAAGATCACATCTCCAGGCTCGAGCGTGAGAATCGATGAGATGTAGGCGATGAGCGTAGGCACGTCGAAGATGAGCTGTGAGGTGTTGCCGTTCTGGCGTTCTTCGCCGTTGATGGCGCACGTGACGGTGAGGTTTGTCGGGTCATCGACGAGGTCCAGCGAAACCACCGCTGGGCCGATGGGCCCGTAGGTGTCACGCGACTTGCCGAGATCGAAATGGGGCGGCTTGGCCGCGAACTGTAGGCGACGGTCAGAGATGTCCTGGCCGATGGTTAGACCGGCCACATGATCCCACGCCGACTCGGCCGGGATGTCTCGACCAGCGTTGCCGATGATGACAACGAGTTCAGCTTCATAATCACCGTGCTCGGTGCGCAGTTCAACGTCGGCCGTTGGGCCAACTATGCAGCTGGGAAATTTGGTAAAGACCAACGGGTTCTTTGGCAGTTCCGCATCCGCTTCATCAGCGTGGGCCTGGTAGTTCAGACCGACCCCAAATGAGTTACGCGGGTGAGGGATGGGCGGGCCAAACAACGCGTCCACCACTGCGCCATCCGGCTCTCGGCCCGGCAACACATCAGCAAGCTCATGGAGTTCGGCGTGGCGGCGAATGGCCTCCATCGGATCACTGCTCATCTCATCAGACGACGCCGAGGCGAGGTCGTGCCAGTGGGCGCCATCGATGAGCACAGCTCGACTGTCAATGGTGGCGAGTCGAAATCCCATGAGGTCTCCTAAGGGTCTGCGGACTGTGACAAACACGACCCCGACCGAGGTCGCGTGTCGATCGATCATCTCGCGGTCGACCACCTCTACGCCAGCCTGAACCACGTCGAGCCTGATAAAACTCGTTTCATGCGCTCCACGACAACCGATGCGGATGTGATCGTCGTTGGGTGTGGTCCGGTCGGTGTCATGGCCGCCCTTCGATCCGCTCAGCGAGGCCTTTCGGTGATCGCTCTCGATCGCGACCCGGATCTCTACCCCTTCCCCCGGGCCATTGGAATGGACGACGAGGTCCAGCGGCTCTTTCAGAACGCGGGGCTGACAGATCAACTGAAAGAGTGGTCGACCCGCATGACGGGTGCCGAGTTCCTCGACGCCAACGGGGTCAGGGTGGTCGGCATGGAGCTCCCACCCGACTTTCGCGGGCCTTGCGGGCACTACCCGATGATCTCGTTCGACCAGCCGTCGGTCGAGCGGTTTCTCCGCGCCGCTGCCACCAAGGCCGGGGTCGATATCCGACTCGGCGTTGAGGTCACTGCTGTCACGGGCGATCAGCCCACGAGCGATGCCAGCGTCACCCTCGCCGACGGGTCGATCTTGCGGGCCCGTTGGGTCATCGGCGCCGATGGTGCCTCCAGCACGATCCGCCGCCTCCTCGGCGTAATGCTCGACGACCAAGGCTTCGACGAACCCTGGTTGGTGGTCGATACGACCAAGCTCGACCCCGGTCTTGCCCTATCGCCACTCGCCCAGCAGCACTGCAACCCAGAGCGAGTTGTGACGGTTGTACCCGGGCACGACACACGACGACGTTGGGAGTTCCAACTCCGAGAGGGCGAGACCAGAGAGGAAATGCTCGAGCCCAACCGAATCGCCGAATTGCTCAAACCCTGGGGCACGCCCGACCAACTCCACGTCGACCGAGCCGCCGTGTACCGGTTTCATGCGGCGGTGGCCGACACATTCAGACGAGGCAACGTGTTCCTAGTTGGCGACGCCGCCCACCAGATGCCGCCGTTCAACGGCCAAGGCATGTGCACCGGCATGCGTGATGCGGACAACCTCACATGGAAGCTCGCCCACGTCGCCAATGGGCTGGCCGGCGACGCACTCCTTGACACCTACGACAGTGAACGTCGGCCCCATGCTGCCGGGCAAGTCGAACACTCAGCCGATGCAGGCCGGCTCATCAACGCCATCGCCGAGGGTGATGCCCACTCCTACGAGTCCGGGTACGGGGGCGGCCGGTCGTTTCCCCATCTTGAAGCCGGGTTGGTCGACGGCTCACATCCCCGGACCGGTCATCCATTTCCCCAACCAATCGTCGCCGGCACCCTGTTCGACGAGAGGCTTGGTGACGGCTGGGCCCTCGTCGGAGCAACCACTCCCGCTCTGGGATTATGGGCCACGATCGGGGCCCGTGCCGTCGCGACCGACCCCGACGCGTTCCCTGGGTTACTGGATGATGGCACCGTGATCATCGTCCGACCCGACCGATATGTCGCCGCCGTCACCACCGATCTTGACATGACCACCGAGCGCCTCTTCGCCAACCTTCGCTAGGTATTTAGCCTTTGGCTAATCACCTTGATACTGTAGACGAATGGCACAAATCGTCTTCGGCTCGCGGGTCCGCAAGTCGCCGTTCTTCGACGCCACCATCACCGGTGGAGTCACCGCATTCAGCATCTACAACCACATGTTCATGCCGGTTTCGTACGGCGACCCGATCGGTGAATACGAACGGGTCAAAACCGGGGTGTCCATGTGGGATGTCGGCGCGGAACGGCAAGTGGAAATCGTTGGACCCGACGCCACCACTGTGGCTCAACTTGTCTCTGCTCGCCGCCTCACCAATCTCACGGTAGGACGCGCTCGCTACGCGCCGATGTGTGGCTACGACGGTTGCTTGATCAATGATCCGATCGCCTTGCGCCTCGAAGAGAACCGCTGGTGGCTGTCGATCGCCGACAGCGACATGGTTCATTGGGTGAAGGGAATCGCGGGTGCTGGAGGGTACGAGGCCCAGGTATTCGAACCTGACGTATCGCCACTCGCCATCCAGGGCCCAAAGGCTGACGACGTCGCCCGGACACTCTTCGATGACGAACTGGTCGACTCCCTTGGCTTCTTCCACCATCGGGCGGTCGAACTCAACGGAATCCCCTTGGTGATCTGCCGCTCGGGATGGAGCCGACAAGGTGGCGTTGAGCTCTTCCTCACCGACAGCACCCACGGGCAAGCGCTGTGGGACCTGGTGATGCAAGCGGGAGCCCCCTATGGCATTGCTCCCGGTACGCCACACCAGATGGAGCGAATCGAGAACGGCTTGCTGTCTTACGCAAGCGACACCGACCCCGACACTGACCCGATTGAGGCCGGCCTGGGCGCATACGTCAACCTTGATGGCGACTTCGACTTCATCGGCAAGCAAGCATTGATTGCCCGCCACGCTGACCCCACCACAAGACGCCGTCTGGTGAACGTCACTCTCGACGGCGAGATGCCGAACCCCGAACACCCGTGGGAGGCACTGTCCGGCGACACCAACATCGGACAGGTCCGTACCGCCACCTATTCACCGAAGCTCGACAGAAACGTCGGGCTGGCATTGGTATCCGTCTCATACGCCACGGCAGGCACCTCGTTTGATGTGGATGCCGACGGCACAACGCTCACCGCCACCGTGATGGACGTCCCCTTCGGCACCAGTCTCTGACCCGCTCTAGATTGCGGGCATGGCAGATCACGGAGAGGGGCCGCTGAAGCGGGTCTCCACCATGGGCTATGGCGACCGTTCCAACGAGGCCTACGACCAGTGGGCCAAGACTACGAAGCCGATCTGACCACGTACGGCTATCTCTCGCCCCAACTCGTCGCCGATGCGCTGCAGGACTATGTCGGCACGTCGGCCACCGTCGTTGACTATGCGTGCGGCACCGGGCTCGCCGGGCTTGAGCTTGCCGGACGCGGCTTCACCACGATCGATGGCGTCGACTACTCGCAGGGAATGCTCGAGTTCGCCGCATCAAAGACCGTGCAGGGCCGCCCCGTGTACCGCGAACTCCTGACCGTCGATCTCTCGGCCACAATCCCGATCGAAGACGGTGCGTACGACGCGCTCATCTGTGTCGGGGCAATGGGCGGCGGCCACCTTTCCGCCGAGCACCTCCCCGAACTGATGCGCACAATCGCGGCCGGCGGAACCGCCGCGTTCTACATGAACGCGATCGCGTACGAGGGCGACGGATTCGCCAAACGTTTCGCTGCGCTGGAAACCGCCGGCCATTGGCAGATCATCTCTGAGACTCCCTCGAACTACATGGCCGCACTCGACCGTCCCGGCATGTTGGTGCTAGCGGCCAGGCCGTAAGCGACGAGCACGCGGGGCGGACGCGCGACGGGCGAATCCGACAGAGCTCCTACACCCAGGGGCAGTTGCTATTGCGATCACCGAAGGTGGTCCCCTTGGCAAAGCGATCGAATGTAAACGGCTCGAGCTCCCACGGCTTGGTCCCGCCGACCATCATGTCGGCGGTCAGCTTGCCCACACCGATCATCTTGAAACCATGGTTCGAATCGGCGATCACCCACGCGTTGTCAGCCGCATAGTCAAAGATCGGCACATTGTCCGGAGTGAAAGCACCGATGCCACCGTTGCGCCGCTGCTTGTAATAAGGCTCGAGATTTTCGAACCGCTCGAACAGCATCCCAAGGGTCGTGCAGTAGTACTCGGGGAACCAATCGTCCGCCTGGTACGCGTCGTTGAAGTGGCCATAGGGCTCGACCTGGGCGCTATCCCCGATCTGGATCGGGATGGTGCCGCCCTGAAGGCCCGGGGCACCGACCCGCTCTGCGGCATAACGGGTGTACGTGTAGACGTGGTCCTGGATCATGTCGCCGTTCTTCCCGTAGACCGGCGTATTCATCAACTCGACGTGAAGGACGGGAGCGTCCTTGCCATCGGCGGTGCGATAGTCGACGCCGGGAGGCATGAAGACCTCGCCCTCAAGAAGGCGCCAATAGGTCCACATCGCCTTCTCGACTTCCATGTGCCCATCCGGGTAAAGAACATCGAGGGTGTTGGCGCCACCAAGCCACTCCCAGTGCTGGGGGGTCCAAGCGCCGGCACCGACGACGACCTGATCGCATTGGATGCGTCCGGCCGTAGTCTCCACGGCGGTCACCGAGCCGGCATCCATGTCGTAGCCGGTCACGGCCACGCCATAGACACGCTGCACTCCCCACTGCTGACACTTCTGGTCGAGCCCCCACATGGCCATGTGGGTACCGGCATACCCAGAGCGGTGCTCGTGAAGGACAACATCGCAATTGTTGGTCTTGAAATCAGGCCACATGCCTTTGAGGAAGTCGTGGGCTTGCTTGCCGGTGTAGAGATCGCTCGGATAGCCGCTTTCGACCTGGCTCTGGTTGAGCTTGATGTAGTCCTCGGTCTGGTTCTCTTCACCGATCGACACATAGCCGACCTGCTGGAATCCAAGATTGATCGGGTCGCTCTCCCACACCTCGACACTGGCCCGCAGAATCGAATGAAGCGGACCGGTCATGTAGAGGTTGCGAACACAACCGCAGGCGAGACCGGTGGCACCAGCGCCCGGACCCTGCTTGTCGATCAAGACGACATCACTGCCCTTACCCTTGCCGGACTTCTCGAGCGCCATGGCCAGATGAACGGCCGACGACATGCCGTGGATGCCGGCACCGACCACCACATACTTGGCGCTGGCGGGGAGCGGATCAACATTGCTCAGCGGAACGACAGGCGGGTTCTGCAGGATGCCGTCAACCTGCTCGGGCAGGGGGCGATCCATGAAGGGGTACCACTGGTTCTGGCCCCCATTGTTCGGAAATTCCATTGGCGGAACCTACGCCCGAAATGATGTATCGGCAATGAACAATCGACCTGCTGCGCAAGCGGCCTCCAGACGAGGTAAAACCGGGGGGTGCTGATCGTCGTTTCACCCGCCAAATCCCTCGACTACGAGTCGAAGCTCCCAACCAAGAAGCACTCCGAGCCTCAGATGCTTCGGCATTCGAAAGAACTCGTGGGGGTGATGGCGAAAAAGTCGCCGACCGACATCTCGAAGCTCATGCATGTCTCCACGTCGCTGGGCGAACTCAACCATGAGCGCTTTCAGGATTGGGAGATGCCGTTTACGACCGAGAACGCTCGACCCGCTCTGCTCGCCTTCAACGGCGACGTGTACTTGGGCATGGACCCTGCCGGCACGTTTGGTGAGCGTGACTACACCCACGCCCAGAAAACGCTTCGTATTCTGTCGGGGCTCTATGGCGTGCTTCGCCCCCTCGATCTCATGCAGCCCTACCGCCTCGAAATGGGCACCTCGCTAACGACAACGCGCGGCAAGGATCTCTACAGCTTCTGGGGCAACGAGATCACCGATGCACTCAACAACGACGTTGCCGCCAGCCCCGGCGCCGACGCCCTGATCAATCTGGCATCCAACGAGTACTTCGGCTCGGTGAAGGCACGCGACATCGATGCTCGCATTGTCGCCCCCGTGTTCCTCGACTCAAAGGACGGCGCCAACCACAAGATCGTGTCGTTCTTCGCCAAGCGGGCACGAGGAGCGATGTCCGGCTGGATCATCCGCGAACGGATCAGCTCCGTGAGAGCTCTCAACGAGTTCACGGGCATGGGATACCGCTACGACGCCGAGCGTTCGAAAGCCGACCAGCCAGTCTTCATTCGTGAAGACGGTGGCACGGTCTGAGCAGTAGAACCCGACCAGCAGAGTCTGAGCAGTAAGGCGTAGCCCGTTGCCAATACGGCTGATCGCATCTGACCTCGACGGGACACTCTTTGGCCCGGACCACAAGCCGGCGCCACGAACTGTGGCTGCGGTCAACGCCGCCCGCGAGTCCGGCATCCTTGTGGCGGCCGCGACCGGCCGAAGCCACTTCGGTGGCGCCGCTATGGCCACCTGCACCGGTGCCACATTCGACTGGTTCATCGGTTCCAACGGTGGCCACAGGCTCAACATGGCTACTGGTGTGCTCGAAGAACGCCTTGTATTCGAATCCGAGCCCGCCCACAAGTTCCGGGCGAGCGTGCTCTCACAGTTCGAAGATGCTGGCTTTGGCTGGGAACTCGAGGACCGTCTGGTCTACGACGAGAACTTCCTGAACCTCAGCAGATACACGATGGATGGTGCGGCCCGCACCTCTCAGGTCGGCGACCACACCAGCCTCGACGGCATCGGCAAGATTTTCGTGATCCATCCTGAAATCCCATCGACCGCGCTCATTGCGCACGTCGTCGAACACGCCCATCCCGAGCACAACGTCGCCTCGTCGGGCACCGACTTCGTGGAGATCACGCCCTCGGGTGCGGACAAGGGTGCGGCTCTTGCTCGACTGTGTGCCGAGATCGGCATCACCGCCGACGAAGTCATCGCCTTTGGCGACAACAACAACGATCTCACGATGCTCGACTGGGCGGGTCGGTCTGTCGCCGTGGCCAATGCCGTCGACGAGGCCAAAGAGATCGCCGACGAACTCACCGCGAGCAATTCTGAGTTCGGTGTTGCCCAAGTGATTGAGTCACTATTGGCGACATGACCGCCTCCACCACTACATCGGTCACAACCAACAAGCGGTTTGCGGGCTGGTGGGTTGTCGGCTCGGTCTTTCTTCTCTTTGTCGCAAACTCCGGGCTCACCTTTTATGGCTTGGCCGTCTACCTCGACGCGCTGACTGACCAACAAGGCTTCTCGACCACGAGTGTCTCCCTGGCGACATCGATGTTCTTTGTTGTGTCCGGCATCGCCGGCCGTTTGATCGCACCGCTCATCGAGACACGCGACATCCGCTGGGTTATCGGTGCTGGTGCCGTAATCAGCTCGGGCTCGCTCCTCGCTCTGGGGTCGGTCGACACCATCCCCAAGCTCTACGGCGTCTACGCCGTCTTCGCAATCGGCTTCGCCCTCTGCGGAATCGTTCCTGGCACAACACTGATCACCCGCTGGTTTCACACCCGCCGATCGGTTGCGCTTTCCGTCGCATCAACCGGGCTTTCGGTCGGTGGACTCACGCTCACGAAGGTCGCCTCATCGCTGATCGATACTCGGGGCCTCGACAACGCGGCACCGATTCTCGCCATCGTCTTCCTGATCATCGTGGCAATAACCCTGCCGACAATGTGGCCGAGCCCAGAGAGCCGCGGCACAGTTCCCGACGGTGTCACCCCTGCACCGAGGGCGGACGCGCTAACCCAGGTTGCTGCAAGCGTGGACTACGACATCGCAATCCGCACACGGTTCTTCATGGTCATCGTCGTCGGCTTCGTTCTGGCAATGGGTTCCCAGGTCGGCGCGTTGTCGCAAATCGCAAAACTCGGAACGGAGCGAATCGATCGCCCCACCGGCGCCCTGGCGTTGTCCGCATTGGCGGGTACCAGCGTGATCGCTCGGCTCATCGGCGGGGTCGTGGTCGAAAAAATGTCGATCATGAAGTTCACGGCTGCGTTGGCGCTTCTTCAGGGAGTGGCGTTGGTCTCACTCGCCTACGCCGACACGAGCACCGAGCTCGTGCTTAGTGCCGCCTTGTTCGGTGCCACCATCGGCAACCTACTCATGCTGCAACCATTGATCGTGGCCGCCGCATTCGGGGTCGCGGGCTATCCGAAGATCTTCGCCTTCATGCAGCTGATCGTCACCTTCGGGATCGCCGGGGGCCCATTCCTGCTCGGCTATCTCCATGATGCTGCCAGCTACCAGACCAGTTATCTGGTCGGTGCCGGCGTCAGCGCCGGCGGCGGCATCGCCTTCGCCTTGAGTGGCAATGCCCATCCCACCCCCGAGACCGTGGTCGGCTGACAGCGTTCATTAGCGATACGCAAACAGGGCGGGGGTTCCACCGGTGTGGATGAATACGACGTCGTTTGCGGAGTCGCTGTCGCTGGCCCTGTAGCGGCCTTCTCGGATGTGGCCGATCAGGCCGGCCATGGCCTTGCCGCTGTACACGGGGTCGAGCAGCAGGCCTTCGAGACGGGCGCACATGCTGACAGCCTCATGCATCTCCGCCGTCGGGATGCCGTACTCCTCGCCGACATAGTGATCATCAACCACGACAGCATCGTCGGCTATCTCGCGATCGATGCCGATGCGAGCGATGACCCCTTCCGCCAACTCGCGTACCACCGGGGCGAGATAGTCGGCTGGGGCGCCGGCAGAGATCCCAAGGACTGGCACAGTCGAACGACGGATCGCCATACCCGCCACAAGACCCGCCTGAGTGCCGCCGCTGGCGGTGGCGTGCACGACCTCGCGTAGCTCAAGACCAAGAGCGTCGGCTTGGCGAAGAATCTCCATCGCCGCGGTGCGATAACCCATGGCGCCGACTACGGACGACCCTCCCAGCGCGATGATGTACGGCCTTCGACCGTCGGCGCGAAGTTCTGCAGCTCGGTCTTCCATGGCTTGAACTCGGTCGACGCCTCGTTCGAGGTCAATCACCGTGGCCCCGAGCAGACGATCAAGCTGCAGGTTGCCACCCTCGGTGTAGGCATCGGGCCAATCAGGGAATCGATGTTCGATCAATAACTCGCAGTCGACTCCGAGGCGACTCGCCGCAGCCGCCGTCTGACGACAGTGGTTGCTTTGCGTAGCGCCCGTGGTGAGCACAATGTCCGCACCCTGCTCGGCGGCATCAGCCATCAGGTATTCAAGCTTGCGAGCCTTGTTGCCCCCCATCGCCAGACCAGTCGCGTCGTCGCGCTTCACCCAGATGCGAGGACCCCCCAACTCTGCCGACAAGCGCTGCAGCGGTTCGAGCGGGGTCGGCAAATGGGCGAGAGAGATATGCGGGATTGCACCAGGTCCGGCCACAGTCAGCTCCCGTCGGGAAGGTTGGGGGTGGTCTTCATCGTGAGGTGAAGTTCCGCACCGGTCCATGGATTGGCTCGAGCAACATCCTCGTTGAGGTCACTGCCCAGGCCCGGTTCAGTGGGCGGAATCACATAGCCGTCGTGCCACTCGATCGGGCGAGTCAGCAATTCGGCGTAGAAGCCCCCGAACGTCTGGATCGATTCGAGGATCAAGAAGTTGGGGATGCATGTCGCAAGCTGAATATTGGCCAACGCCTCTATCGGTCCGCAATAGAGGTGCGGGGCGATCTGGGCGTAATACACCTCTGCGATCGCCGCGATCTTTTTGGTCTCGAGAATTCCTCCGCTGCGGCCAAGGGCCGGCTGCAAAATAGCAGCGGCATCGGCTTCGAGAACGCGGTGGAACTCGTACTTCGTGGTGAGACGTTCACCTGTGGCTATAGGAATTGACGTCCCCCGGGCAACCTTGGCCATCTCTTCGACATTGTCGGGCGGGGTCGGCTCTTCGAACCAGAGGGGATCGTAGGCCTCCAACCGCTTGGCGAGCCGAATGGCGCCTGCCGCGGTGAATTGACCGTGCGTCCCAAAGAGAAGGTCCGCTCGATCGCCCACTGCCTCACGGATGTGCTTACAGAACTCTTCGCTACGACGGAGCGCTTCGAGCGGTGGCATGTGCCCGTCATAAACGGTGTATGGGCCAGCCGGGTCGAACTTGACCGCAGTGAAACCCCGTTCGGCTTCGCGAGCGGCAACCTCAGCCGACGCGATCGGGTCCTCGTAGAACGGAGTCGAGTAGACGTCTTCGCCTTCAGTAGCAGGCGGATAGAGGTACGTGTAGCTGCGGAGCTTCTCGTGAACTCGGCCACCGATCAGCTCGTAGACGGGCTTGCCGACGGCTTTGCCACAGATGTCCCAGCACGCCATCTCGATACCCGACAACACCGATCCAAGCGACACGTCGGGACGAAGCGTGTAACCCGACCCATAGGTATTTCGCCACATCCGCTCGATGTGGAACGGGTCTGAGCCGACGAACCAACGCTCGATCACATCTTCGGCCATGTGCGCGACCACCTCAGGGGAGAAGGTCGCCGTGTAGATCTCGCCGTAACCAACGATGCCGTCATCAGTTACCAGCTTCACAAAGATGAAGTAGCGGCCCCCGAAATGGGGCGGCGGATTACCGACAACGAACGTTTCAAACTCAGCGATCTTCATGGCAGCTCCCTGGTGAAAACACTGGCGTACGAGGCCCTGGCTTCAAAATACTGGTTAAAAAATACTGGTTAAAAAATAATGACATTGCGGCGAGCCGAACCCGCCTTGGTTGACGCGATTGCGTCGTTGATCTCGTCGAGTGAGTAGGTATTGCTCACGAGTTCGTCGAGTTTGAGTCGGCCTTGGGCGTAGAGATCGACCAGATTGGGAATGTCGATGGCCAGACGCCCTGAGCCCATCTTCGAACCAAGGATGCGCTGCGACGAGTCGGCAATCATGGTGGTGTCGATCTCCGGATTGACGCCGGTGGCGGTCATACCCGCAATCACTACGGCACCGCCAGCAGCGACGAACCATTGGGCCGATTCGATAGCCGGCTTCGCTCCCACGGTGACGAACGCGTAGTCGACGCCCCGTCCATCGGTGAGCGCCTTCACCTCGTCGACGGCATCCGGGGCAGTCGGATCGACCGCATGGGTGGCGCCGAACTCGAACGCTCCGTCACGCTTGTCGGCCTCGAGATCGATGGCGATCACGGTTCGGGCACCAGCCAGAGCAGCCCCCTGAAGCGAGTTGATACCAACACCACCGCAGCCGATCACGGCAACATGGCTTCCGGCTTCGATCTTGGCGGTGTTGACGACTGCTCCGAATCCGGTGATGACACCGCAGCCAAGCATCGACGCACTTGCCCACGGGATGTCGTCGGGCAGTTTGACGACCTGGGATGCGTCGACGACAGCTTGCTCGGCAAACGTGGCGGTACCAAGACCGTGCGCTATCGCCTCACCCCCCGAGCCAGAGAGCGGTGCCGATGAGTCGATTCCGAACTCGCCAGTACAGCTGGGGTGGATACCGGACACACACGCGTGGCATTGTCCGCAGGACCGGATGAGCGAGATGACGACCCGGTCGCCGACAACGACAGTATCGACGCCCTCCCCCACCGATTCGATCTCACCGGCAGCCTCATGGCCGTAGACACCGGGGAGAACCCCACCCCACGAACCTTCCGCCAACATGATGTCGGAGTGGCAGATCGCGCACGCTTTCACCGTCACCCGAACCTCGCCGGGCCCGGGCGGTGACACCTCAATCTCCTCGACGACGAGGGGGGCACCAAACTCTCTACAAACTGCGGCCTTCACCATCGGCCGCAGAATAGTCCTCGCTGTACCATCTGCGTTGCTCAAATCACCATTGAGCACGCCACTTAGACGCCATGACTTGCTACAGGCATGGCTAACTGCACGGCAATTGCGCGGAATAAATTAGTCAGCGCTAGCCTTGCTTTATGGCTATCTCCCTTGCTCCGCTTCCGTACTCTGACAACGCCCTCGACCCGCACATCTCGGACCGCACAATCAGCTTTCACTACGGCAAGCACCATGCTGCCTACGTCAACAACCTCAATGGTCTGATTGAGGGCACCGGCCTCGCCGACGCCTCCCTTGACCAGATCATTGCCGCCGCCGGACCCGGCGGTCTCTACAACAACGCGGCCCAGGTTTGGAACCACACGTTCTACTGGAACTCGATGCACCCGACGGGCGGAGGCGATCCTTCCGGTGACCTCGCTGCAGCCATTGATGCCAGCTTCGGTTCGGTCGATGCGTTCAAGCAGCAGTTCGCAGCTGACTCGATCGGCAACTTCGGCTCGGGCTGGACCTGGCTCGTGCGCGAAGCTGACGGCCTCGCCATCGTGAAGACCAACGATGCCGACACGCCGATCAAGCACGGCCAGACACCCTTGCTGACGATCGACGTCTGGGAGCACGCCTACTACCTCGACTACCAGAATGCTCGCCCCGCCTATGTCGAGACATTCATCGAAAAGCTCCTGAACTGGGAGTTCGCGGCCACCAACTTCGCCGACTCCGCCAACGCCTAGTCCGGTCAGCGTTTGGGGGGGTACCCCGTGTGGATGAAGTCGAGCGCTTCACCAACGTTGCGCGTCACAAAGCGTTCAAGGCGAGGCGCCGCCAGGAAGCGGCCCGTCGCCAACAGAGGCAAGTCGGAGCCGATGGCATCGGCCTCTTCAATCGATGCCTTCACCATCTTGATCAAGTGGGCGATGACAATGAACGCTCCGGAGCCGTCGCTCAATGACGCATCGATCAGCGCTTCCCCTGCCTCGGAAGGACCCGCGGCGCGGATAGCCGCCAGGGTGCCGTGCACATCACCAAGGCGAATCAAACGGCTGATGTCACCTTTCTGACCTTCGATCACCGGTTCGACAGCGACGGAGGTGCGCCGCTCAGCACGACCAGTGTCGTAGGCAAGCCAGACTGCCCAGAGTGCCTGGCGAACGGTGTCCGGGCCTGGGTTGGAGCGATAGGCCCAGCGGGTCGCACGCGAGGTCGTGAGGCCGTGCGTGATGTCGAGCCATCCGAAATTGTCATCGAGATCCAGCTCGATGTCGAGATCGTAACGAAGGAGCCTCCGACTTACCGACAACGTCACAGCGTCGAGCAAGCGTTCAACGCCGGCGCCGGCTTCGAGCGCCGCTACCGCACGTTCCATCGGCGGGTCGGTCGCTTCGAGCAGATCGTCCACAAGTGCCGGGTCACTCCAGCTCGGATCGACCGGCACCGCGGCAAGCGCATCAAGGTCGAGGCCTCCAACTGTCGCTACGGCCCCGCTCATATACGGCAACGTGTCTTCCCTCGTACCCCACGTGGTGGCGAGCGCAAGCTGCGGCAAGACCACATCCGCATGCTTCCAGCCTGTGCGTTCGAGGAGCTCAAAGGCCTTCTGTGTGTAGATGATTCCGTGGCCGTAACTGAGGTGATGCTTCGACGCAGCCTCGATGAACATGCGGCGGGTCTCGTCGATCGTGCTCGAAACGGCAAGGTGCCGCGCCGCGGCCATGGCGGCATCCGCGTCCTCGGTCTCGATCAGCGCGAGCAGGTCGCCCTGGGCTGGATCAGGGGTCGGTCGGGGGGCACGACCACGGGTCGGTTCAGAAAGCGCGGCAAGGCCCTGCACGAGAGGAAGGGTCCGGGCATTGCCCACCCGGTCATCGGCCCAGGCAAGGCAATCGACGGCAGTGGCCATGGCGTGACCAGGACCGTCCTCCTCGCGGGGGAAAGAATAGTGGAGACCGACCCAGGCAATGTCGTAGAGGTGGGCATTATTGGCAAGCAGACGAGCCGTATCGCGGGCGACCTGCCCCATGTAGTTGGACTCGATACCGCTGAGCAGGCTCGGCCAGAGTCGTTCGCGTTCTTCATCTGGGGTTAGCTCGGTAACGGTGACTTCAACTCGTCCATCACAGATATCGACCTGGTGGCACGTGACGTTCTCCTCGCCCATGATGCATTCACCGGTGTCGGCGCGAAACTTCCAGTTGTGCCATTGGCATGTCACAAGCTCACCATCAAGGGCACCGGTAACGAGGCCGTAGCCCTGGTGGGGGCACGCATTGTCAAGGGCGTGAACGCCGCTGGCGGTGCGGATCACCGCGATCTTGCGCTCCCCGACCTTGGCCATCTTCATATCGCCAACTGCGAGGTCGTCAAGATTGGCGACATGTGCCGTGCTGGTGCGACTGCTCGTTTCATTCGTCATCGTCATCTCACACAGAATAAAAGTTCACGGACATGTGAAGTCAAGGGGAAGTCGAAGATTTGCAACAGCCCTGATCCATGACCGTAGAACAGGTGACCGATCAGTGCGAAGCAAAGGCGGACAACGCTGAGTAGCTGTGTCGGCCATGATGACCCCATGGAAATGATCCCCCAGCCTCCCGAGTGGACTGATCGCGCACCAGTAAAGATCAGCGCTTCGCGCGAGATCATGGCGTCGCCTGACGAAATCTTCACCGCTCTCGCCGACCACGAGTCCTGGCCGCAATGGTTCTCCCAGCTCACCAAAATTGAGCGCTTCGGCGAACTCGACGAAGGCATCGGCTCACAACGTAGAGCCTTCGTCAACAAGGTTGAGATCGACGAAGAGTTCACCGAGTGGGAGCCAGGAACGGTGTGGGGTTTCACCGTGACAGCGGTGCGAGGTGTCCCGTCGATGATTGAGTCGATGAGCGAGCGGGTCTCAATCCAGCAACTCAGCCCGGATCGATGTCGGGTCACCTACCTCATGGCGCTCGGCCCTCGCCGCCGGATCGCCTGGCTATTCGACAAGGTGCTGCGGAAGGTCTTGGCCAAGAAGCTGAGCGGTGCGCTCGCCGGCCTCGACCATTACCTGCACCCGACCGAGCAACAATGAAGCGGATCTACACCCACGCGATGCAGACTCTCAGCCGAGGACTGCCTACTCGGCCCAGGCCTTGACCTTCTCGATATCGTTCAGCGGATTCTCTCCCATTGGCGTGACCTGAAGGTGAGTCACTCCTGAGGCACGGTACGCCTCGACGCGCTCGCGCACCCAACCCTCATCGCCAACAAGCGCTGTGGCATCGAGATACTCCTGCGGGATCAGCGCCATGGCCTCGTCCTTCTTGCCCGCCAGGTAGAGGTCCTGAATTTGCTCAGCTTCGTCCTCGTAGCCGTACTTGCGGAAGATGTTGTTGTAGAAGTTCTTGCCCTTGGCGCCCATACCACCCACATACAGCGCGGTCATGAACCGGCCCATGTCGCGGAGCTTGCCCGCCTGCTCCTTGTCGTCGGTGATGGCGAGCATGCCGCCAGCCGAAATCTGGAGTTCCCCGAGATCGGGGTCACGCTTGGCCTTGCCTCTGGCAATGTCGTCGCCCCAAACATCGCTGGCCTTCTCCGGGTAGTAAAAGACAGGAAGCCAGCCGTTGGCCACCTCGGCGGTGAGTTCCACGTTCTTCGGGCCAAGCGAGGCGAGATAGATCGGGATATTGCTACGCACCGGATGGTTGATCAGCTTGAGCGGCTTGCCCAAACCGGTGCCCTGATCCTCGGGAAGCGGGAGCTTGTAGATCGGACCGTCGTTGGTGACGACTTCACGACGCCAGACCTTGCGACAGATGTCCATGATCTCGCGCTGGCGAGCGAGAGGCTTGTCGTAGGGAAGACCGTGCCAACCCTCGATGACCTGAGGGCCAGAGGCACCGAGCCCGAGAATGAACCGCCCGCCCGACACGGCGTCGAGGCCGGCCGCAGTTGACGCAATCGTCGTGGGTGTGCGCGAGTACGTATTGAAGATCCCGGAGCCGAGTTCCATCTTCTCCGTCATCGCCGCGAGATAACCAAGGATCGACACCGAGTCGAAGCTGTAGAGCTCAGCCACCCAACCAAGGTCGATACCAGCCAACTCAAGATCACGAGCCTCGGCGGCAGCCAAACGAGGGTCACCGGAGTAGTTGAGCATCATCGAAAGCTTCATGGACCCGACGATACGTCGCTCCCCATATAGCGGCCACATCAGCGACGTGTTTGCCACTACCGGAAAGGGCCGGTTGGGAGCAATGGCCCGACGAGTCGCGGCGACCTCCTGCGAACTCAGTCCGCTCCCGATCCACGCGTTCGATTCTTTGCGAATCTCAAGGACTGGCGTCGCACTTTCACTGGGGCACCACCATCGAATCGAATCCCGCTCGAAGCGACCGCTGGCCATGAATCAGCGGTAACGGATTGCAAGTAACCATTTCATGCGGCAATGTCGGGCCATGACCTCTCACCTCGGACCCGACCTCGCCACTGCCGCCGCAACCATCAACGACCACACACTCGAGCTACGCCGCTCCATCCATCAGGACCCCGAACTCGGACTCAACCTTCCACGCACCCAGAAGCGGATCACCGATGCCCTGACTGGACTTGGCCTTGACATCACGCTCGGCGAATCAACCACATCAGTCGTGGCCGATCTCGACTCAGGGAAACCGGGGCCGACGGTGCTGTTGCGCGGCGACATGGACGCTCTCCCGCTCCAGGAGGATTTCCCGTCGGACTTCAAGTCAGCCAACGACGGCAAGATGCACGCCTGTGGTCACGACACCCATGTCGCCATGTTGGCGAGCGCGGCTCGTCTCCTCGCTGACAACAAAGACAGCTTCACCGGCAAGGTCCGCTTCATGTTTCAGCCCGGCGAGGAAGGATTCCACGGCGCCAAATACATGATCGACGAGGGCGTGCTCGACGGTGTCGACCGTGCGTTTGCGATCCACGTCACGGCCAACAGTCCCGCCGGCAGGATCGCCACACGAGCGGGAGCGCTCCTGGCGTCAGCCGACAAGTTCGAGATCATGATCCACGGCGCCGGCGGTCACGCGTCTGCTCCTCACAACTGCACGGATCCGATCCCAGCCCTTGGCGCAACCATCACCGGGCTTCACACAATGGTTGGGCGTTCGCTTGACGCGGCGAAGTCTGGGGTCATCACCGTGGCCCATATCCAGGCCGGCACCACCAACAACATCATCCCACCGACGGCGTGGATGGAGGGAACGATTCGTTCCCACGACGAGGACACCAGAGACACATTGAAGACCAACCTGGTTCGTGTTGCCGAAGGCACCGCAGCAGCGCACGGTTGCTCCTGCAAGGCCCACATCGAGTCCGGCTACCCGGTAACGGTCAACAACGACGACCAAGCAGAGTTGGTCGGCAACGTCACCCACGCTGTGCTCGGCGAGGATTCGTTCGCCTTGATGGCCAACCCGATCATGGGCGCCGAAGACTTCAGCTATGTGCTCCAGCACGTGCCCGGTGCGATGGCGTTCCTCGGGGTGTGCCCCGACGATGAGCACCACACCACTGCGGCACCGAACCACTCGAACCTGATGCGCGCCAACGAGGACGCTTTGAAGAACGGCGTCGCCATCTACGCAGCGATGGCCATGGCGGCGGGATAAAGACCCGAGGGTCAACCGTCTGGATCGGTTCGCCCGCCAACTACATCGTGAAGCGAAGGTTTCGCGCCGCCCTATCGCCCCAAGCAGCATCGCCGGTCCACGAGATGCGACCAGCGTCAATGCGTTCCTGCGGGCCGACACGGCCGCAGGCCAACATGACAAAGGTCTCGACGTCAGTAGTGATCTCCACCGTCGGATCGGAGAGCGAATCGACGAGTGCGGCGCGGCCATCAACCGCCACATGGATGTCGCGTTCAATCCCCCCGGTGACGTGCACAGTGGCACTCATTCCATCTTTGAGGCCAACCTTCTTGCCCATGATGTAACCCATCGAACGATGGACCTCGTCGAGAGCCATGGTGGCGGTGGGGCCACCATCGGGGAGTTGGATCCCAAGCGGGAGAGCAATATCGCGAGCATGCACCCACATGTCAAAGACACGGATGCGGAGGAAGTCACCATAGGTCTGGGGGCCGACGGGCGTGATGCTCGCAGCGGAGACGACATCGTCGGCAAAGGAACCAAGCTCAGCCAGCCGTGCGGCGATAATGGCGGCGATTGCGTCGTTGAAATCAGCACTGCTCATGACCGCGGCCTCCTTCATCCAGGGGCCCATGATCTCGAATGGGGGCGGGTTCTCAAGCGATGGCGCCCACCCCGCAAGCACTGTTTCCACGCCGATGACATGAGCCGTGCACTCGCGAATCGTCCACGCCGGACACAGCGACTGCACCTGCCACTTCTCGTCGGTGAGGTCGGCGGTTATGCCGGTGATCTCGTTGAATGCGGTCTCGTGGGCAACCAAATAATCGGCGAGCGAAGAACTCATAGAAAGAAATGCTAAACCGCGCGAGCACCGCGTGACGAATAAAAGGCGTACCCTTGCCAGCGCAGCGGGCCGGAGACTGCATGATTATTCGACGACTCTTCACGGCCCTCACCTCGTTCGCCCTCCTTGCCGGCGGGCTCGCGCTGGCGCCAACGGCCGCGTCCGCCCATACCGAGACCGACTTCCAACTCCTATCTGCGCCCTTCGAGTGCGATACGGAATGGGTGGGCGGCACTCGCTCCGGCCATGGCCAGAACGACTGGAATCTCGACATCAATCGCACGTCGCTCATCTGGCCCGATCGCCAGCACGACATGGGCCAACCCTTGCTCGCTCAGGGCGACGGCGTCGTGGCGTATGTCGGGCTTCATGTTAGCGCTGGTACCTACCTCGACATCGACTACGGCGACTACACGGTGCGCTACGTCCATCTTGTGCACGATTCGATCCCTGCCGGCGTGAATCAACGCGGAGATGTGGTTCAGACCGGTGATCTCATCGGGCTGATCGGCGATACCGGCAACGCCACCGGACACGCCCATCTTCATCTGGAGTACTGGGACAGCCGCGAAATGGAAGTTGCCGAGGGCTGGCGCCTTCGAAACGCCGGCTACCCACAGACCGAAGTGACCTTCGACGGAAACGTCATTGATCCCAATGAGGTGTTCGTGTCGACCAACTGCGCGGACCGCCCGCCTAGCACGGTGCTCGAGACGCATGTCCAGGGGCTTACCGATCCGGACACATCGCTCGACTACCTGACCGCCACCCTCGCAACCTCAACCGAAGCGCTCGATGGCACGATCGACGTTGCCTCCTACCTCGACGTGACCGCCAACGGCACCAATGTCTTCGCTCGGATTCCAGGCACTGACCTGGCGGCGGAGACCGTACTGGTATCAACCAGCTACTCGTCGACTACCGAGTGTGGCACCGCAATGGCTCCCATCGCCTGCCCCGGGGCAACCGAACATGCGGCGAGCACCGCTCTGGTGCTCGAAGTCGCAGCGCAGATCGCCGCCGCGGACATACCGCCAAGACGCACGATCGTCTTCGCCTTCTGGGACGAATACGACGATGCCGGCAGCGCAGCATCAGACTGGCTGACCATCTACCAGGACGCAACCCGCTCTGACATCGTGGCGGCCGTCGACTACGGCGTCGCCGGAGCCAACGCATCACTCGCACTACGACCACACATGATTGCCTCGCTCACCGAGACCGCCGACTGGTCGGTGCTTCTTGGCCACTTCACAGGAGCGGCGTCACCCACGGTTCACTCCTTCGCCGCGGGCAGCGCCACTCGCCCCACGGCAACCCACCTCACCACCGGCTCGTTCCCGGTTCTCGCGTTCACCGATGTCAGCGGGGCATGCGTCGCATCGCTCGGCGACACCCACGCGATCGTTGACGAGTCAAAGCTGGGCATTCAGATCGGGGACGCTGCGACATTGATCCGCGACCTCGCATCGACTGACACGCCGCCACTGTTCGCCGCCCAGGATTCCGACGCCGATCTTCTCGCCGATGCAGCGACACTGCTCGTGCTTGCCGCAGCCGCTGATCACGATGGTGCCGACTATGCCGACCTTCAGGCGTTGGTCGACGAACCCCCGCTTGTCATCAACGCCAACCACCACACGCTGCTCGCTACGGCGATCGATTACTTCGGTGCTGCGGTGATGGCAGACGGATGCGCCGCTCATCTGGCGCCCGCTCCCTTCTCCGATATGCGACTGGGTTCCTATGCCACCGCCGACGTCAGCTTGCTGTACGACCTCGGCGTCACCACTGGCACCTCGGCCACGACCTACTCACCGACCGACGTCGTGACCCGAGAACAGATGGCAGCGTTCATCGCCCGCGTCTGGCGCCTCGTTCATCTCGACGCTACGCCAATCCTGCCCCACTCGTTCACCGACGTCAGCCCCACCAGCTTCGCGACCGAGGCCATCAGCCTGATCTCAGAGCTCGGAATCACAACGGGTACGAGCCAGTACACCTACGATCCGGCTGGTCTGGTGACTCGTCGTCAGATGGCCGCCTTTCTCTCCCGGCTCTGGCTCCTACTTCACCCTGATACCCAGGCTGGCGGCGCGCACCCCTTCACCGATATCGAGCCCGGTGACTATGCCGCGCCACACGTCGCCCTGATCTACGAACTAGGCATCACAACAGGAGTTTCGCCAACGGCATACGCACCCGACAATCTCGTCTCTCGTGAGCAGATGGCGGCCTTCCTTGCCCGGTTCATTCGCGCCCTCACTGCATCAGCACCGTGAGTTTGGTACCAAATCTATTGTCAGGCAGACTGCCAGTATGAGCGATGCTGATCTTCAGACAGTCGAGACCGCCCTCGACGCCCTTCTTGCAGCCCACGACCCCACCATTGAGGGGTATGAGGAATTTCGCGGCAACCAGTTCGATGCCGGACTGGCCTGGGTCATGTACCCCAAGGGCGACGGTGGTCTTGGTGTTGCACCCCAACTCCAGCGGGTCGTCAACCAGCGACTCGGCAGCGCCGGTGCGCCACCCATGCACGCGAGCATGTTCTTCATAGCCCTCGCCGGACCGACCGTCGTGACCCACGGCTCCGCCGAGGTCAAGCAACGCTTCTTACGGCCCATGTTCACCGGCGAAGAGAAGTGGTGCCAACTGTTCTCGGAGCCCGGCGCCGGCTCTGACTTCGCTGGTCTTGGCACCAAGGCTGTCCGCGACGGTGAAGAGTGGACGGTCAACGGACAGAAGGTGTGGAACACACTGGCTCACGTCGCCGACTTCGGCATGCTCGTGACGCGCACCGATCCCAATGTTCCAAAGCACCGCGGCATGACCTATTTCGCCCTCGACATGAAATCGCCGGGGGTGGAGGTGCGCCCACTGCGCCAGATCACCGGCGAGGCCGAGTTCAACGAGGTCTACATGACCGACGTGCGTGTACCCGATGAACACCGCATCGGTGCAGAGGGTGAAGGCTGGCGCGCCGCTCTCACCACGCTGATGAACGAACGAAACGCCATCGGTGGCGGCGGAGGCGGGGGCCCGAAGAAGGGCGGCGGCTCCATCGGTCAACTCGTGAAGCTGTGGAACAACGCTTCAGATCATCAGAAGAACGAGTCCAACCGCAACGACGTCGCCCAATTGTGGATCCGGGCCGAAGTACTCCGCCTCACCAACATGCGCGCCGCACAGCTGGCCAAGTCGGGCAACCCCGGGCCTGAGGGTTCGGTCGGCAAATCCGTCATGGCCATTCTCAATCAGGACATCTACGAAAAGGCAATCAATCTTCAGGGCATGGCCGGCCAGATCGACTTCGACTACACGTTCCGCCGTCCCGAAGCCGTGGACCTTCAGGGCACAGCCGGTGGCGAGGGCTACGCCTTCCTGCGGGCCCGCGCCAACACAATCGAGGGCGGCACCACCGAAGTGATGAAAAACATCCTCGGCGAACAGGTCCTCGGCCTACCCGGCGAACCCCGCGTCGACAAAGAAATCGCCTGGATCGACGTCCCCCGCGGCTAACAAAGCACGCCTGGGGACAGACCCCAAACGTGCTTTGTCCTGAACGTGCTCGGTCAGTCGAGGTGTTCGAGCAGGCTGTTGCAAAGTTCCCTGAATTCAGCGTTGAACATACGGAGTTCCCGCGCCCGACGAACGGCTGAACGCAGCGAACCTCCCGACGAGTAGCCGAGCGAGGCGGCAAGCTCCTCAAGGGGTGCGATCGCGAGCTCGGCGACCGCTATCGCAAGCAACTGTCGAGGGATATTGGCGGACCCCCGTCGACTCTGGCGGAGGTCGTCGGGCCCCGCCCCCGTCAATCGCTCCACTTCCTTGATGAGTACACCGAGCGGCGACTCCTCGTCGAAATCATCTTCGACAAACGAGCGGTAGGCGCTCGAACCACCGAGCATGCCCAGCACCATGTCAACGTTCAGCCATCCCGGTGGGCGGCGCATCCCCAGATAGCTCCGATGGCTCGACCATCGGAAGTCACTCAGGCGTGATATTCCGGGGAGATCGAGAGGGTTGCGAGCGACGTAGCGGACCGCTGTCAGCACCTGGCGGTCATCGTTGATGGGAACAGATCCGAATCTGCCCCGAAACAGCGGGCCATCAACCTGGTGATGGTGGTTGAACTGTTGGGTGTACATCTGACCGAGGTGGGCCATTGCCGCTGACACGTTCCGCTCCGGGAACCGGGCCACGAGGTGATAGTGGTTCCCCATCAGACAGAAGGCGTGAATCTCTACCGCAAAGTTTGCGGCGAGTTCTCCCAGCAGTGCTACGAAGGCACCGCGATCGATGTCGGTGTGGAAAATCGGCCACCGCCGCGACCCCCGATTGAACAGGTGGTACCAGTTCCCTTCAGCGTGGTTACGAGCATGTCGAGCCATACCAGCCGAAGCTACGGACGTACTGTGACAACGTCCTGACAAGGCACGAATGGGGTCTGTCCCCAGACGTGCTTTGGGAGAGCGCGTCGTACTATCTGGCTATCTGGCATGATCGCCTGATGGCTATTCCGTTTACGAACATCGATGCGATCAATGCCGGGGTAACCGGCGAGTGGGGGGACTTCGGAACCGAGGTCGAAGTCTCGCAGGAAATGATCAACGGGTTCGCCGAACTCACGGGCGATCACCAATGGATCCACGTCGACATTGAGCGGTGCGAGAAGGAAAGTCCGTTCGGCGGTCCGATAGCGCACGGCTTTCTTACGCTCAGCCTCATGCCGCAACTGATCAACATGCCGGTCGACCTGAGTGGGGC
>Ga0315334_10000137_pt1 | contig 48838 bp, 50 predicted proteins | sample M150034915metaG_FD_205555 | JGI IMG/M metagenome (GOLD analysis project Ga0315334, IMG submission 205555) | Ammonia-oxidizing marine archaeal communities from Monterey Bay, California, United States - M1 500m 34915 | ecosystem: Environmental > Aquatic > Marine > Intertidal zone | place: USA... | reverse complement strand
AGATCCTCAGCATCAGTGATCACGCCCAGGCGTCGCCCGGTACCGGGTTGTGGATCTCATTCGCTGCGGGAGCTGGAGCCACGATTCTTCTGGTCATCGAGATGTTCGGGGCAATTACCCGGCCAGCTTCGGATTCCTGATCATTTTCGGACTCATTGAGATTGATCGGGCCGCGACGACAAATCGACACTCGTCTCGTTGGACGCAGCAGCTTCGCGTTGCATTCGCAGTTCGTCGAGATTGTGAGTTGCGTCGAGATTGCCGGCCTCAGCCGCCCGCTCCCACCAGTACTCCGCTGATTCGGAGCCGCTGAGTCGGCCCTGATTCTGCCGGATAAAGCCGAGATTAACCATCGCGTCGTCATGGCCGACGCGCGCCGCATTGTCCCACCAATAAGCGGCGGAGTTATGACCCACCGTTCGTCCGGCCTCGAATCGGAGGACACCAAGATTGAACATAGCATCGGCGCCGCCCTTGGCTGCCGCAGCGGCCCACCATGACTCGGCGGAATCTTCACCCTCAATGCGGCCAAGTCCCAGGCCGACCAAACCAAGGTTGGTCATGGCGTTCACATCGTCTTTGGACGCGGCGTTTCGCCAGCGCTCAATCTCTTCGTCATCGGGCTGTCCGCCGGTCATCAAGACTCCTGATTACTCATGGGCAATGTAGCGTTTGGGAATGAATGCCAATCCGGCGTTGGGCTAATCTGAAAGGAAGGGAAAGTCGACCGGCGCACGTTGGACGAGGCCGTACTGTGTGACCTCACGGGCCGGTGAGACCCGCAGGCCGGGTATGGGTTCACGGCTCAACAACCACCAGGATCCCAAATCCGGCCAGCACTGTGCCAGCGAGGCCACCGATCAGCTGACGTGTTCTGTCGGTCAGCGCCGCGCGTGCGTGTAAGGACGAGCACAGAACAACCCAGCCCGTGAGCCAGACGAGTCCAATACCGAGATACACACCTGCGAAAACGAGCCCTTGTAGCCAGACCTTGCCGTGGGGAGCGAGGAAGCTTGGTAGGAGCGACAAGAAGACGATCGCAACCTTCGGGTTCAAGACGTTGGTGTAAAGACCTTCTCGAAAAGCGGCTCTCGGGCGGACTGGATTGGCACACGACTCCGTCGAAGTCTTGTCGTTCCTCAACGCCCAGTAGGCGGCGCGAACACCGAGAAGAACCAAATAGAAGCCGCCGGCCAACCGAAGAATAGCGAACGCACTATCAGAGGCTGCCAACACCGCCGACACACCAAGCGCGACAAACGCTGCGTGAACCACCACGCCTGAACAGACACCCCCGGTCGCGGCAAGACCACACGCTCTGCCCCCAAACACGGCGTGACGAGCTACGAGTGCCATGTCAGGGCCCGGGGTCACTGCCACGATGGTCACAACCACGACGAAGCCGAGTAGACCCGCATCGCCCAGCAACGCGGCGATCACAATGAATCCTGGCTCCCCTCGGTGCCAAAGGGACGGCTGGGAATCGTCCTATCTAACGCGTGGTAGTCGCTGGCCTCGCCCGTCCAAATCGATGCTTGCGTGGTGAGTCCGGTGGGCGTATCAAGCGTCCCGGCGGCTACGGAGATCTTGTCGGCTGTTTCGCCGCTGCGCCAAAACAAGGTGCTGCCACACTCCTCACAAAAGCCATACCCCACGGTGCCGTCCGGGCTGTACCACCGCAACCGCTCCATCGAATCAACTTGAAGATCGTCACGCATGCACTGTGTGGCCGCGAGAAAGTGGCCGGTGTGGCGACGACAACGATGACAGTGACAGTTGATGACGTCTCGAAGGTGACCGGCTATCCGGAAGCGGACGCTTCCGCACAGGCAACGACCCGAGACCTCGTCTGGCAAATCAGCTCCAAGGGTACGGAGAGTTGCTCAGCGGATGAAGCTTGCCTTCGGCGTAGCGGGAGTAGCGGAACGGCTCGAGCAAGGCCTGTGGTTCGCCCATGATCTCCTTGGCCACGAGTGCACCCACCCCGATCATCTTGTAACCATGGTTGGAATCGGCGATGACATGAGCGTTGCCGGCAAACGTGTCGAACACAGGGAAACTGTCAGGGGTAAAGGCTCCGATACCCCCTGAAGGTTCCCTGCTCATCTTCGGATGCATGTTCTCGAATCGCTCGTGGCAGAACGAAAGCGCCGAAGCCCAGATCATGCGGAAGTCGTCATTGACCACGAAGTCAGGACTGGCTTCGCCATAGGGATCGACTGCGACTTCGTCGAACGGCTTATCCACCTTCATCGGCATGTAGCCGCCCTGTATGCCACCGAAGTTCAAGTCAGGCTTGTAGTAGATGCCCCATTCACCGTCAACGAGCATGTCGCCGTCATCGGAACGCAACGGCACATCGGTATCGACGTGGACAACTGGTGGCACCTCACCTGCATTGGTCCGAAGGTAGCCGGGGTCAATGGCCAAGGTGCCTTCCTGCAACGCCCAGTATCTCCATGTTGGCTGACTGATCATCGTGCCGTCGACAAGGATGTCAGTGCTTTCGGGGAGATTGAGCATGCGCCAGAAGTGCGGCGCCCATGGGCCCGCTCCCATGACTACAACATCGCATGCGATCGTGCCTCTGTTGGTGACCACAGCGCTCACGTTGCCATCGGACATCTCAAGTTCACGCACGTCGGCATGACCAATAATGTCGACACCTTCAGCCCGGCATTTCGCTTCGAGACCATCCAGCGATGGCTGATTGAAGGCAAAGCCACCGCGCTTTTCGTGCAGCACAGAGGTGATCCCACCAGCCCGCCAGTCATGAAAGATGGTCTTCATGTAGGTGTCACACGCCGAGGACCCCTCAATGAAGGACGACTCATACCCGATGGCCTGCTGCTGCTCATAGATCGAGCGGACATCATCGTGCATTCCCTCATGAGAGATCTGCATGTAGCCCACCGGGTGGTACGCGTAGGCGGCGAGATCACTCTCCCAGACCGACACCGAGTGTGCCATGAGTTCCCGCATGGCTGGTTGGAAATAGTTGTTGCGAACAACACCGCAGGCGATACCGGATGCACCTGCACCAATTCGCGTCTTGTCGATGATCAAAATGTCGGCGCCGCTACCTGTTCCCGCTGACTTCAACTCCTTCGCGAGATGATAGGCCGTCGACAGGCCATGGATTCCAGCGCCGATGATGCAATACCGCACCGAAGCTGGAAGTGGGAGAATCTCTTCATCTATACGCATGGCTTAGTGCCCCGAGGGTGCTTCCCAGCCTTCGAGGACCGCCGGCTTCCAATCGCCTCCGACACTCCGACAGTCGTCCACCCACGGGCCCAGATCAACCTGTGCGAATTTGCAATGGGCATCTTTGAGTTGGATGCCGTAGGAGTTACCGGACTGAAGGTGCTTGATGAGCACTTTTCGAGCCAGTTCGTCCTCTCGCCCCGCAGGAATGTCGAAGTAGATCTTGAGGAACGCGTTCGAATTACGGTCAAAGACGGCGGGCTGGCCGTCCTCCTCCAGCAACCAGATGTCTTCGAGCCAGTTCAGATCGCCGCCAGGTGTGGCCGCCATCAGATCGATGTCTTCAACGAGCGAGATATCACTTTGGTAGTCGAAGCGTTTGCCGGCCAGTTGTTCGGCGTCGATGCCAATCGTGCGTTTGCCAGTGTCGGATTTGATTTCAGCCATCTCAGCTGCCTCCCTGACCGGTCATCTTGGCCATCATGTCGCGCATCTCGGCGAGGTGGTTTTCTTCAGTAACGCCAGGGATGTAGTTGGTTCCGGCAAGCGGTACCTTCGCCATCGCAGAGGCCTCGTAGGTGAGAGCGGCAAGGTCCTCGGGCTCGAGATTGTGAATATTGGTCTTGCCGCACGCACGCGCCAGAAGCTGGACTTCCATGGTGAGCGTGATGAGATAGTTGTAGACCCGCAGTGCGGCCTCATCGACGTCGAGACGCTTGCGCAACTCGACATCTTGGGTGGCAATACCCACTGGGCAGCGACCGGTATGGCAGTGGTAGCACTGGCCGGCGGGGACACCAATGGTGCCCTCATAGTCGGTGATGCCAGGCAGATGTTTGTTGCAGTTGAGAGCCATGAGAGCCGCCGTGCCAATGGCAACACCCTTGGCTCCAAGGGCAAGACACTTGGCGATATCGCCGCCGTTGCGAATGCCACCGGCAACCACAAGATCGACGTCGTCGGCGAGACCAACATCCTCAAGTGCTCGGCGAGCTTCGGGAATCGCCGCCATAAGCGGGATACCTGTTTCTTCAGTCGCCAAGTGCGGACCCGCACCAGTGCCACCCTCGGCGCCATCGAGATAGATGGAGTCGGGGCCACACTTGGCAGCCATTCGCACGTCGTCATAGACCCGGGATGCACCGAGCTTGAGCTGGATCGGGATCTGGTAGTCAGTCGCTTCGCGGATCTCTTGGATCTTGAGCGATAGATCATCCGGACCAATCCAGTCGGGGTGACGGGCCGGTGACCGCTGATCGATGCCCGCAGGCAGCGAGCGCATCTCGGCGACTTGCTCAGTGACCTTCTGGCCCATGAGGTGTCCACCAAGACCAACCTTGCAGCCCTGGCCGATAAAGAACTCGGCAGCGTCGGCCAGCATCAGGTGATGGGGGTTGAAGCCGTAGCGACTCTGAATGACCTGGTAGAACCACTTGGTCGACAGGTCACGTTCGGGCGGAATCATGCCACCTTCACCCGAACACGTCGCCGAGCCGGCCATCGACGCACCCTTGGCCAACGCCATTTTGGCTTCAATGGACAAGGCGCCGAAGCTCATCCCCGTGATGTACACCGGGATGTCGAGTTCGAGCGGCTTCTTGGCAAACCGGCCACCGATGACCGTCTTGGTCTCGCACTTCTCGCGATAGCCCTCGATCACAAAGCGTGTGAGGGTGCCAGGCAAGAAGACAAGTTCATCCCAGTGCGGGATCTTCTTGAACATCGAGAAGCCGCGCATCCGGTATCGGCCGAGTTCGGCCTTTACATGAATGTCGTTGATGACAGTCGGTGTGAAGATTTGGCTCTGACCGAGATTGTCGGTCTTGGCATTAACCAAGACTGCATCTTGCTCAGCTTGGGTTTGTGCGTTCTTTGCTTGACTCATGAATCCATCCCCCTCAGATGACGAGCTTCTTCTCGGACGGCTCAAGCGCGTCGTAATTGTGGAGTTGCTTGCCGCAAACGAACTTCTCGAACGGCGGTGGTGTACCAAGGTCATACAACGCGAACTTGCGGTTGATGAGCTCCGTATCGGCATCGGTCCAGTCACCGGGCACACAGTCGACACCGAGTGACGCAATCTTTCCGCCGACATAGATGGCCCCGTCATACATGGAATCGCCCATGTTGTGGCCGGCATTACCGCAGATGATCTGGCGACCACGCTGCATCATGAAGCCCGTGTTGATACCCACATTGCCTTGAACGATGATGGTTCCGCCCTTCTGGTCAATGCCGGTGCGAGCACCAACATCACCCTTGAAGACCAGGTCGCCACCACGCAGTGCCGCACCAGTGAGCGAACCTGCGCCGCGTTCGACGACGACTGCGCCAGACATCATGTTTTCCGCACACGACCAGCCGACTCGGCCGTCGATCTTCACAATCGGCCCGTCGATTAGGCCACAGGCGAACCAGCCCGGCGATCCTTCGAATGTGATGTTGCAACGCTTGAGTATGCCGACCCCAAGCGAGTGCTTCGACCCAGGATTGGCGACGGTGACGTTGTGAATGTTTTCGACATAGATCAGACGCCGGAGCTCCAAATTGATCTGCCGAGTCGTCAGATCAGTGGCGTCGATACGCGCCGAGTCACCATCGATCTCTGCGGTCATTGGCGCTACCGCATCGGGTTCCGCCAGACCGCGGGCGTCATAGCTAATGCCCGATTTCGAACCTGCGCTCATACCTGCCATACCTTTACTTCACGCTCGTAGGGATCCCGGGTGTCGACCTCGCGCCCAACAAGGGCACGGATCGCAATCTCTTCAGTAGCGACCACAACCATGTCTTCGCTTTCGAACAACACGAGGGGCTTTGCAGCCATCTCGTCCTTGCAGAAACCGAGCTGGTTGCCGGTCACACAGACATAGGTGAAGACCCCGTCGAAATCGTCGAGGCTCTCCTTCATGGCCGTTTCGAGTTCGACTCCGCTCTGCAGCTTCTCTGCGAGATACACCGCGATGATCTCCGAATCGCACTCTGACTGGAATCGATGACCCGCACGCTCAAGACGGCGGCGCCAGTAGTGGTAGTTGGTGAGTTGGCCATTGTGAACCACGGCGACGTCGGCAAACGGGTACGCCCAGTAGGGGTGTGCACTGGCCAGGTCGACGTCAGACTCGGTGGCCATACGAACATGGCCGATGCCGTGAGTGCCGGTGAACTCGCCGAGCCGGTACTGGCCGTCAACGGTTTCGGCATCGCCGAGATCCTTCACGATCTCAAGGGAGTTACCCAGCGAGAGAACCTCACAACCAGGGACGTCTTCGAGATAGTCAGCCAACGGCTTGAGTTCACCTGAATAGCGAACCGTGGCGCGGAACGCGTAGCCAGTTTCGCTCTGCATCGTCGCCACATCAGCGCCGATCTTGGCGAGCCTTGACTCGACTTCCTGTCGATTCCGCTCGAGGCGCTCTTCCATATGCATGCCCCCCGCCTCGCCGGGCTCAGCAAGCACGAACCGGATGACGATCATGTCGTCAGACGGCCCGTAGAGCGCATACCCGGTGGAATCGGGGCCACGATGCTTCATTGACTGGAGCATCTTGGTCAGCTCTGCGCCAATATTGGCGGCGCCATCACGATGAATAATGCCGGCAATGCCACACATATGTCGTGTCTCCTTGTTCGATCGTTCGGTTGTAGACGGGCTGCTTACGGGAGGATGTCGAGGTATTCGTTGACATCCCAATCAGTCACCGTCGCCATGAATCGTTCCCACTCATCACGCTTGTAGTGCTCAAAGACTCGGAACATGTCGCCGGGCAGAGCCGACTTGATGACCTCATCAGCACGAAGTGCTTCGAGGGCCTCGCCAAGATTCATCGGAATCTTCTTGACGTCCTTGCCCTCTTTCATAGCCTCGTAAATATTGCGCTCTTCGGGCGGGCCGGGATCGAGTCGGGCATCGAGACCATGGTCCATGGCCTTGATGAGGCCAGCCATCGAGAGGTACGGGTTGACGGCGGAGTCCACCGAGCGGTATTCGAAGCGGCCCGGAGCCGAGATTCGCAATGCCGTGGTGCGGTTCTGGAATCCCCAGTCGGCAAAGACCGGCGCCCAGAAGCCCGTGTCCCACAGACGGCGGTAGGAGTTGACGGTTGGTGAGCCGAGGCACGTGAGGGCCTGGAGATGCTCGATGATGCCGCCAATCGCCATCATGCCGATTGGGCCCGGGATCTGTGGATCATCGCCCTCAGGCATGAACTTGTTGTCGTCGCCGTCCCACAACGAGATGTTGTGGTGACAACCGTTGGCCGATACTCCCATGAACGGCTTCGGCATGAAGCATGGGAAGGCACCGAGCTCACGGCCGACCTGTTTGCAGATCTGACGGTAGGTCGAGAGGCGGTCAGCGGTGAGCTCTGCCCGGTCGAAATTGAAGTTGAGTTCGAGTTGACCAGGGGCATCCTCATGGTCGCCCTGGATCATGTCGAGGCCCATGGCTTCGCCGTATTCGACGACGCGATGGATGAGCGGTTGAAGCTCGGCAAACTGGTCAATGTGGTAGCAGTTTGGTTTGGTGAGGCCCTCAACGGTGGGCTTGCCATCGGCGTCAGCCTTCAGCCACATCATCTCGGGCTCGCAACCAGCTCGGAGATGGAGCCCATGCTTGGCTTCGAACTCGGCGTGGATCCGCTGCAGATTGCCACGACAGTCAGACGAGAGGAAGGCGCCACCGTCTACTTTCTCTTCCCGACCGCGAAATAGCGTGCAGAAGACACGGGCTGTCTTGGGGTCCCATGGGAGCTTCATGAAGGTGTCGGTCTCTGCGACACCAACGAGTTCCTTGGACTCCGCCCCGTACCCGATGTAGTCACCGTGACGGTCGACGAAGAGGTTGGCAGTCGAGCCGTACACGAGCTGGAAACCCTTGCGGGCGATCGTTCCGAAGTGCTTGGCCGGGATGCCCTTGCCCATGATCCGGCCCGTTACTGAAATGAACTGACAGTAGAGGTACTGGATCCCTTCATCCTTGATCTGCTTCTCGATCGCCATTACTTCAGCCTCACGGCCGTCAGCGTCGATGAACTGTTCGATATCGCTCATTTGTCCCCCCGAAGAATCTGTAGTGCGTGCACGTCCAGCCCAAGCTGGATGTGGCTCCCGACCATACAGGTGAACGATCGCCCACGCCAGTGAAACACAGATAGGCGATAGTTCGCTACTCTGAGGGGCGAAACTTTCATACTGTTAGGGATTCGTATGACGCTTGCGCAGGTATGCCCGGCTCAGCGGTCACGTTCAATCTTTCGCATATGAGAGACTTAGGAGAGAACCACAGTCGGGTCAGGTACGAGATCTCGGGCGAGCCACTGAAACACTTTCCAGGCCATCGCCGGACTCGACATGTCGTGAGCGACCTGTTTGGCCGCTTCCACACTGATCGGAACAGCATCAGGGGCCTTGACGTGCACTTCGGCGACTCGTTCGGCCATGACGAACCAACCGACGGCCTCACCCGGGGAACGACCACCAGTGAGCAGGCCGTGGTTGCGAAGGATGCAGAGCTTCGTGTCACCCATCGCCTTGGCGATCCGTTCACCGCCTTGCACAGAGATGACCTCAAGATCCTCGCCCATATAGATGGACTGATCGAAGACAAACGAGCAGGACTCCTGCGAGAGCGGCTCAAACGGCTTCACGTTCGCCGACCAGGGCGTACCGAACTGCGTATGAGTATGCGCTGCTGACACAAGGTCAGGCCGCGCCGCGAGGATCGGCGAGTGGATGTTGTAGCCGGCGGTGTTCACACCATTGGTGTCCGGGCCAGCGGCGATCCGGCCATCCGGGCCTACCAGGATCAGTTTGTCGACCGTGGCCGCCCAGAACGGAATCCCGTAGCCGAGCACCCAGAAGTGGTCGGTGAGAATGGGATCGCGGGCCGAGATGTGACCGTCGCCGAGTTGACCCCACCGCAGCTTCGAAAAGATTCGATATCCAATGGCAACCTCCCACTTGCGGTGCTGTCGCATCTCCTCGGGGTCGTCAAACGACGGAAGGTCAGAGGAGTACGAGATATCGGGGTACTCGTCGAAGATCAGTGCCATCGCGTCACACTAGGCGTCGATTCAGACCCCAGGAAAGGACTGCTGATTCTGCTCCATCGAAAGAAGCCATTGTTTGAGTTCGAGGCCGCCCGCGAATCCGGTGAGTGAACCATTGGCCCCCACGATTCGGTGACACGGCAAGATGATCGGGACGGGATTCTTGCCATTGGCCGCACCCACCGCTCGGAACGCGCCCGGGCGACCGATGCGTTCAGCCTGCTCGCCATAACTCGTGGTCTCGCCGTAGGGAACCGAGGCCAGCGATCGCCACGCGGCGACCTGGAACTCGGTGCCGTGGAGATCAAGCGGAAGATCGAAGTCCTTGCGATCACCGGCAAAGTACTCATGGATCTGGGCCCCTGCCGCCGAGAGCACGGGATCATCGTCGATGACGGGCAGATCGTTGGCGAGGCCAAACTGGCCTGGGGTCTGGCCATCAAAGAGCACATGAGTCACGCCCTCGTCGGAGGCGATGAGTGTCAGCGTGCCGATAGGGGTGTCGAAAAGGCATTGGCGATCAGTCATGAGGGGTCTCCTACCGGTGCGGAAAGACTGGCCCAGAGATGCTGGGCGGCATGGGCACGGAACGGACGCCAGTCTTCAGCCAGCGTTTCGAGGTCGAGGATGGATGGGAGTTCGTCGGCTCCGGTGAGCCTGGCTACGGCCTGGCGGATGCCAAGATCGCCGGCCGGGAAGGCGTCAGGATCTCGACGGGCGCGCATGGCCACAATATCAGCGGTCCACGGACCAATCCCCGGGAGGGCCAGAAGGTCCGCCCGGAAGCGTTCAGGGTCCGAATCGTGGAGGTCAAGTTCTCCATCGGCCACCGCTTGAGCGACCGCAGCAATGGTGGCGACCCGGCGGCGCGGCATCGCCGCCTGACGGTCATCACCAAGACCGACCAAGGCCAACGGATCAGGGAACTGATGCGTGAGGCCCAGCGCCGGGGCGGCGAACCGTATCCCGTAGCGTTCGGCGAGGCGAGCGGTGACAGTAGAGGCGCCAGCAACGCTCACCTGCTGGCCGACAATTACCCGAACAACGGTCTCGAATCGATCCCAGCCACCGACAACTCGAAGACCTGGGCGCGCTGCCACGAGAGAGCCAAGCAGCCGATCACCAGCAAGGTGTTCGTTGGCCGCCTTTACGTCGTCATCGAGCCCGAAGAAGCGACGCACCCGCGCTACCTCATCGACGATCGACTCATACGTCGGAAGATGCGCCGTGAGCCGGAGGTGGTCGGCCTGACGATCATCGGGGGCCGTGAGGTCAAGCTCGACCACCCCAGGGTGGCCACAGATCGCCATAGCCCGACGATAGGTCGTGGTGCCGTCGTCATCAGCGACAAGCGACTCCACTCCCGCCGTTATCCGTGGACCGAGGTGAGATCGGATCACAGCGAGGTCGAGAGGTCCGACGAACGGCAAGCGGAGATGGAGCCCACCATCGGCAGGGAGGCAATCACGGCGGCCTCGCTTGGCCCGAAGGTCCCGAGGCGAGAAGCGGAAGATCTGCTCCACGACTCTGTTCATCTGTCGAACGCTGCCGAACCCGCTGGCGCCGGCGATGACATTCATCGAGAGATCCGACTCGTCGAGTAGGCGACGGGCGAAATGGGCCCGCCGGGAACGAGCGACGAAGTCGGGGGTCGCGCCGATGTGCTCGCCGAAGAGACGACGAAGCTGGCGAGTGGAGTAGCCGACACGATCAGCAAGGGCACCCTCATCGAAGCGGTCGAGGAATCCATCGGAGATCAGTTGGACGGCGGCCGCAACCGGTTGCGGCGCATGGCTGAACTCGACCGAACGAAGATGACGATCCGGTCGGCACCGAAGGCACGCCCGATAGCCGGCGGCCTCCGCAGCAATCGGCGCGGTGTAGGGCGAGACGTTGCGCGGATCGGGCCGAGCCGTGCACCCGGGCCGGCAATAGATGCCGGTGGTGGCGACTGCGGAAACGGCCATACGAGCAGTATGCCGGATCCCTTCGGACAGATTCGGACATGCGACATTTCCCGAGCCACGACTTCCAGCCAACCGGACTCGTCGGACCTCAATGTGTACTGGTCGTTTGACTACACGTGCACCGGGGTGAAGACGGACTGATCGATCGACGAGTCCCAGCCCGCTTCGCTGAACAGGCCCGCCGCGATGCGGCCCACCTCGTCGCTCGACTTCGCTGACGAACCGTTCCCGCCTCGTGCCACGGCAATCCCCTCATCGATCCAACCGATATATGGGTAGCCCGTGACCGTACCGGTGACCACACACGGCTTCGACGTCAACCGACCAAAGTCGGCGTCGGGCAGGAGGGCTCGAAGGTTCTGGAACAGACTGTCAACCTCGTCAGGATTGCCGTCGCTCTGGAACCAGTCCATGAGTTGGTCCTGCTCAAGAGGTCCGAACGTCGTCAGATTGCCGCCGATCTTTATGCGGCGAACGCCGTCGGGATACTCTGCCGGAGGGTTCCAGTAAATCTCCTCAACTCGTTCGTCGGCTGGCTGGTCACAGATCAAGCTCGGGATCTCACGACCATCGTCGAATCCCTCCCACTCGACCATGACTACGGTTCTCGGGCGGCGCTCGACGGCCAACTGCACAGCGGCGAGATCGCCGGCGAAGGCACCCGTGGCAAGCAGCACTTGTCGGGCGGAGATTGTGCCGAAGCTGCCGCTGACCTCGAAGCCGCCGGCCACACCTCGTAGCGAGTCCACCTCTGCGTTGATCACTGTGGCGCCGGCCGCCTCGGCAAGACGTGACTGGGCCGCCACAAGCCGGCGCGGCCGTATATACCCTCCCGGCGCGCCCTCAAAAACCAGGTCGAGGTCATTGGAGATATTGATCCCCGTGGTTTCACGGACCCACGCTCTGTCCACCAACCGAGCATCGCTCCCAAACACCGCCGCCCGTTCAGCCCAATCGGCCGCGTCGCGGTGGGCGGCCAGGAAGCCGCACGGGACATGGAAGTCGATGCCCGAACGTTCCGCGATGTCGCCATAGCGTCCGATCGCCTGGGCAGCCAGTTCGGTCCATACTCCGGTGCGCCCAACGATACGGGTGATCCGTGCTGCGTCTCCGTGACTCGAATACTGGTCTCCCGGCCCGATGAGGGCGACAGAACGGCCCTGCTCTGCAAGATGACGGCCTGCCGCAGCACCGATCATTCCCCGGCCAATGACAGCAATATCTACGTCCATGGTGCCAGTCTTGTCGATCAATGGAACCTGCCGGGTACCAGCCGTCGGCGACGACGGACCGCGGCTGTGGCCGGCGATGGCCGGGATGGGACGATGGCGATCACGCCGACCACGAGCACGCCGGCAACCACCCGGGCCATGGTGAATGGTTCTTCAAACACCAGCCAACCCACAACGAACATCGTTGGAAGCTCGATCGTTCCAGCGAGAGCGGCGCGAGCGGCTCCAACGGCCGGAGCGACCAACGAATAGATGAGCTGCGGGACTGCGCCGGTAATGACACCGATACCGGCGACCAGGAACCAGGCCTTCGTTTCGTCGGAAGGAAGGCTCAACATCAGCGGCCCCAGACCAACCATCGAGCCGATTGAGATCGCCACGACCCTCTCCGACACCTTCAGGCTCCCGAGGCGATTCGTGACCACCGCGACCGCGAACCCAAAACTGACGGGCGCCACGATCATGATGAGCAGCTTGTTCTTGTGGTCTCCATCGAGCTCTGGGCCAAGAGCGAGCCCCGCCGCGGCGATCACCGCCAGCGCTCCCCCCAACGCGCGCGGGTGTGGGGTATCTCGAAACAGGACCCAGGCGAAGAGGATCGCGAAGATCGGATAGCTCATGTAGAGAACGGCGGCGGTGGCAACGGGGACGACCTCGAGCGCTTCGACATAGCTGGTCCAGCCCAGACCCATCGCTACACCCATCACAAGCCCCCACGCGAACGCACGGCGCTTCTCTCTCGTGACCCGAAGGAAGGCCCCCAGGATCACAAAGCCGACAATGTTGCGGTAGAAGACCACCGCAACCGGTGCCATACCGCCGTCGGTGAGTGCACGGGCAAAAATCGGAACGGTGCCCATCATGATGGAAACAGTAATGATGCCGACCGTGGCGACCCGCGAGGTGATCTTGACCAGTGCCAACTAGAGGTCCCAGAACGGATATGTCGACAGCGCAACGATGCCCGCTGAAGTGACCTGCACCATCTGCTCCAGCTTGATGCCGACCGAGCCCCCGAGCGGGCCGACATAGCTCTCGACCGACAGCACGAGACCATCCTCGATCTCGCCGTCGTAGCCGAGTCGGTCCCAGTCATCGGTGTACGGAATCTTGGGGTACTCGTCGGACAGTCCAACGCCATGGAATGCGCACGCATAGCGATTGACGTTGATCTCTTCGGGTTGGCGCATAACCGAATGCGACAGTTCCTCAAACGACGCCCCGACTCGAAGAAGTTCGGTGTTGTGCCAGATCTCGTCGAGCGAGCGCTTGTACAGGTCCAGCTGCTCTCCGGTCGGAGCCTGGTCACCACACAAAAACGTTCGAGAGATATCGGCGCAATAGCCGAACGGGCCGATCATGTCGGAGTCGAACGGCACGACGTCGCCGGACTCGATCACCCGGCCACTGGCTTCCTGATACCAGGGATTCGATCGGGGTCCGGAGGCGAGCATGCGTCCGTCGATCCAGTCGCCGTTGTGGGCGATGTTGGTGGCATGCAGGATCGCCCACAACTGATTTTCGGTGATGCCCGGTTCGAGCGCCGCCTCCATCTGCCGCATGCCGTACTCGGCCACATCGATCGAATAGCGCAGCGCCACCATTTCCAGCTCGCTCTTTCGGCTGCGAGCCAGCTCAATGGTCGGTTCGGCATCAATGAGAGTGATGCCCTCATCGGTGTACGCCCGGTGCAGAGACGGCGTGGCCCGCTCGATTCCGATAGAGGCGGCGATACTGAGGCCCAGTTCGTCACGGAAGCGGAGAACGTCGGCCACCTGGCGATCGGCGGCGTTGGACAAGTCCATGCCCGCGTCGAATGCTGTGGCGGAGTTCGCGGGAAGTGCGATGTCGATGAGACCGAGGTCATCGGCGTAGGCGCCGTGAACGACGACCGGCCCATCAACCGCAATCAGTGCGTACGTCGTGGGTATGTGCGCCTGAAACGCGGCATAGCCCCGATAGTCCGTGGCGTACCGAATGCTCAGCGGATTGCTCAGCACCACGAGGTCGAGACCGTCAGCGACCATCGTGGCCCGCAAGCTTGCTAGGCGGCCCCGACGCATGGCGTTGAGATCGAACTCAGGCGGCACCATCGTCGCCGGGCGTTCTGACATCAGCGCAGACTAGGAGTGAACTGAACGTTCGTCCAGTATTGTTTGAACGCCTATGGTCGGGCCATGAACGTTCTCGTCATCTGCTCCGACGAACACAGCTTTCGCTGTCTTGGCACTGGGGGGCATCCCGTGATCGAGACGCCAAACCTCGACGCACTTGCTGCCCGTGGTACCCGCTTCGATCGAGCATGGGCAGCCTCGCCGATCTGCGTCCCCACCCGCGCCTCTCTCGCCACGGGTCGGTGGGTTCACCAACTCGCGGCGTGGGATAGTGCGCAGCCCTACACGGGCACTGTTCGGGGCTGGGCCCACGTGGCCCAAGACGCTGGCGCCCATTCAGTGTCGATCGGAAAACTTCACTTTCGCTCATCCGCTGACGACTTCGGATTCACCGAGTCGCTCCTTCCAATGCACGTGATCGGTGGCCTGGGGTGGGTCCAAGGTCTGATGCGAAATCCACTTCCCCCCTACCCTGAAGCGGCGGAGTTGGGAGCAGAGGCCGGGGTCGGGTCCAGTTCGTACACCGAGTACGACCAGCGCATCACCGATCGAACCGTCGAATGGCTCAGCGAGCACGCCGCTGAGGATCGGCCGTTCGCCGCGTTCGTCTCCCTCGTTGCCCCCCACTATCCGCTGACCGTGGGCGAGGAGTACTTCGCTCCCTACGGTGACCTTGCCAACGACACGCCGGGCATCGCACTCGATATTGCGCCCCAGGCGATCACCCACCCGGCGGTGGAGGCAATGGCCGACTTCTTCAGCTACCACAAAACGATGGACGCGGTGACGGCGGACCTCGCACGACGCGCCTACTTTGGCCTCTGCACCTGGCTCGATCACAACGTCGGCCGCATCCTCGGGGCTCTCGATGACGCCGGCGCAACCGATGACACCCTCGTGATCTACACCTCCGACCACGGCGACCTCCACGGCAACCGTGGGCTATGGGGCAAATCGTTCATGTACGAGGATTCGGTCCGGGTACCCATGATCATCGCCGGACCCGGGGTCCCTATCGGTCGTGTCGTGGACACGCCGGTCAACCAGATCGACATTCATCCCACGGTGTGCGCCGTGATGGACCCGGGTCACAACGATGACGGGCCAGGCACATCCCTGCTCGAGCTTCTCGACGGCGACACCGGCCGTATCGGCTTCAGCGAGTACCACGATGGCGGATCGATCACCGCAAGCTTCGCGGTCCAAGTGCGCATGTGGAAATACATCCACCATGTTGGTTACGACCCAGAACTCTATGACCTCGAGGCCGACCCTGACGAGCTAATCGACCTCGGTACGTCAGCTGACCATTCAGCAGTTCGACGGGAATGCCTCGACGCGCTGCACTCAATCGTCGATCCCGACGCCGCCAACGCCGCCGCGTTCGCCAGTCAGGCAGCCCTGATCGACGCGCTCGGCGGACCCAGCGGACTCGACGACCACCGGCGCTTCAATCACACGCCGACCCCCGAGTAGCTCCTGCATACACGGTCCCGACCTGGTCGCTGTTTCCCTCAAGTGGCATCATCAGCTTCACCTAGCCGGTTGGCGGGTCGAGTCGGGGAGGGCCTCGACGTCCCAGAAGCGGTCGGTCATACTTCCACCCGCACCGCATCAAGCGGCTTGCGTTCAAAATCGGGGACCTGAACGCCGGGCAGTGGATAGCCGATCGGGAACATCACGAAGGGCCGCTCGTTGGCGGGGCGACCGAGCACACGGGTCAGGAACGCCATCGGACTCGGGGTATGGGTGAGGGTGGCCAGGCCCATGTTGTGGAGGGCAGTGACGAACATCCCCGCGGCGATTCCTACCGACTCCTTGACGTAGTAATTCTTTCGGCGCCGGCCATCGGGACGCACCTCATAACGCTCCTCGAAGAGCACCACGATCCATGGCGCAATCTCAAGGAACTCCTTGTGATGGTCGGTACCGATCGGAGCGAGCGCCTCCTGCCATTCCTCGTTCATGCGGTTCTCGAGATAGTTGACGCGTTCCTCCTCCTCGGCCGCCTCGCGGATCGCTCGCTTCACGTCGGGATCCGCGGTCATCACGAAACGCCACGGTTGCTTGTGCGCCCCCGACGGCGCCGTTGCCGCAGTTTCGATCGCTGTCTCGATCAGGTCGCGGGGCACCGGATCAGGAGCGAAAAGACGGGGGCTACGTCGTTGGACCATGAGGCGATGGAACTCGTCGCCGCGGCGACGCATCTCATCCTCGGGGTGGCGGACGAAGTCGAGTTCGCGAAACGGATACGCCGCCGCGAGTTCCGGCGAAGGATATGGATGCTCATACACGATCGCATCGTTACACGTCAGCGACGTGTGCCACACTTACCAACGTGGCGTTCACTGAGACCCAGGAGCAAATCCTCGACGCGGCAATGCAGATCATCGTCCGCGACGGCCTCGAAGAAACAAGCATGCGGGCGGTCGCCGAAGAGGCAGACGTTTCGCTCGGGCTCCTCGGCTACCACTTTGAAGGCAAGGAAAACCTGATCGTCTCGGCCTTCCAGCGAGCGGCGGAGCGCCTCATGGAGATCACCCAAGAACTGCTCGATGCGGCCGGCGACGACCCGCTGGCTCGAATCCAAGCCGGGCTTCGGTCCTTCTTCGACGACGAGTTGAGCGATGTTGACCATCTCCAAATCTGGCTCGCCATGTGGGCCGTGGCCCGCACCAACGAAGACGTCGCACTCGCGGAGCAGGACCTCTACGAGCGTCATGCCGAGGTGCTACGAGACGCGATTCGACGCTCTGACACATCACTGCCGGAAGAGATCGTGCGGCAACGAACGACCGATGTGATCGCTCTCCAAAACGGCCTTTGGCTGAACTGGACCCGCTGGGGCAACTATGAGTCCCTTGAGCGCGGGCTTGCCCTTTGTGAATCCATCGCCCTGGGAAGCTGATATGAGTCGCCTCGTCGGCCTGACCACGATCGTCACCGGAGCGAGCTCCGGAATCGGTGAGGCTCTCGCGCGTCGATTCGTCGCCGAAGGCGCCACGGTCTTCGCCGCCAGTCGCCGAGAGCCTGCCGTTGAGGGCATCACCTGGATCGAGACCGACGTCACCTCAGCAACATCATGCAACGAGTTGATCGCCGCAGCCGGTGAGACCCTCGACGTGATCGTCAACAACGCTGGCGTTCAAATCGAGAAGACGATCACCGAAACCACCGACGAGGACTACGACCTCGTAATGGATGTGAACGTGCGCGGTGTTTTCAATTGTTGTCGGGCGGCGGTGCGACAGATGCAGGCCCAGCCATCGGACGGCTCGATCATCAATATCGGTTCGGTGGCGGGCAACAACGCCGATCATGGCATGGCGGTCTATAACGCCAGCAAAGGTGCGGTTCACGCCCTGACCCGGGCAATCGCCACCGACCATGGGCGCGATGGCATCCGCTGCAATGCGATCAGCCCTGGTTGGATTCTCACCGCTCTTGCTGATGCCGCGTTCGAGCAGGCCCAAAACCCTGCCGCAGCACGTGCTGCGGCGGAACGACGGCACCCGGGTGGACGCATGGGGACGCCCGACGACATTGCCGGGCTTGCCGTATATCTGGCTTCTCCGGAGTCGAGCTTTGTCAGCGGCTCCTGTTACACGATCGACGGCGGGCTCACTGCCCAGTCGCCGATCTCCCCCGACGACTTCTAGCCCGGATATGCGTCGGGATTATCGAGGGGGACGTTGAGCCACTCGATCATCTGCCGCACCTGCTCGTACGCCGCGAGACGGGCCTCGTCGGTGTCGTCTTCCTCCGCCGCACGAAACGGCTCCCGCAGCCGGCGGGCCATCCGGGGGCCGAGTTCTAGCAGCCCACTACTCCCCTCGCTGGCCCAGCGACACAGGACGTAGTGCACGAGCGAGCCGACCGGCACGTCAATGCTGCTGCTCAGATTTCCGATGGTCGACAAGGGGTCGAGATGCGCGTGTGCAGCTATCTCAGCCTTGAAATTAGCGTCCTTGTCGTCATCGGGCCACGGGCCGGTCCAACCCGCGAGCGTGATGGTGATGGGTTGAGTCACCCGATCAGACTGACACGGTCTCCCGATGCTCGCCGTCACCGGCAACCAGAGACCCGGCGGTCTGACGCTCACGGAGGCGAAGCCCGACGAAGATACCGGGAATGGCAACCAGGCTCAACAGAGCGCCCGACGACAACATCACGAGCGCCGGAGCCGGGCATGTACCCGCGATTGCCCAGCCGACACCAAACAGGACTCCACCCTGCCAGTGGTGCTTCTCCGGCATCGAACGAGAAAGGGCGAGCCGGCCACCCAACGGAGTGTTCACACCCCTCCTCTCGAGCAGCCACAGAAGCGGCAATGAGACGGCGATCGATGACGCCATAAGGAAGAACACGTCGAACTCATCGAAGCGCAACATGGCGTGGATGGTGTCGTATTCGTGCAGGTTGGAAGCGGCGACTATCCCACCAAAGGCAGCGCCGAAGATCAGGCCGACCAGATTGAACTTCACAGGTCACCACCCGTCAGCAGACGCAGAACGAACGTGGTGGCAATTGCCGTCGCCATGAACGAGGCGGTGACGGCGGCGCTGGCCGGGCTGCGCTGGGCCGTGCCACACATGCCGTGACCGGACGTGCAGCCACCGGCCATGGCGGCACCGTAACCGAGCAATGTTGCCCCGGCGAACACCATAGGGATCACTAGAGCAAGCGGGAAAACGTTGAGGAGGGAGTCATATCCCGACCGGATCTCGGCGCCCTCGCGCAGGACCTGGGTGACGAGAACACCCCCGAAAAACATTCCGACGAAGTACCAGACCCTCCAGGTCACGGTGCCTTCGCGGCGCCGGATCAGACCCGCTGTCTGAACATATGCGCCACTGGCCCCAAGGGGCTGGTTAGCGACCACAAATAGTCCTACGATGAGTAGGCCGAGGATCGGACCGCCGTAGTACCACTCGAGTCGCTCGGGTAAAAGGTCAAACATCGGGAGAGTGTGCCGCGAAAGAGTCTGGTATGCAAACGAACCGACCACCCGACGACTACGCCCATGGTCATCATGACTCGGTTCTACGATCCCACGGTGTTCGAACGGTGGAGAACTCCGCTGACTACCTCACTCCCCATCTGGTCTCCGGCGCCCGGATTCTCGACATCGGCAGCGGTCCGGGGTCGATCACCATCGACCTGGCTCGACGGGTTGCCCCCGGGCCGGTCATCGGGATCGAACCGGTCGAGGCCATCGTCGAGACGGCCACGACAGCCATCCCTGGCGACGTTGACAACGTTTGTTTCGAGACCGGCGACGTCTACGCCTTGGCCCACGACGACGCATCGTTCGACATCGTCCATGCTCATCAGGTCCTCCAGCACCTGCGCGAGCCGGTGACGGCACTCCGCGAGATGCGGCGCGTCCTGCGGCCCGGCGGCGTGCTGGCCGTTCGCGATGCGGATTACGGCGGGATGATCTGGGCACCCGAGATCCCGGCGCTCACGAACTGGATGAAGATCTACCAGGAGATGGGTGTCCAACTGGGTGTCGAGCCCAACGCCGGTCGCCACCTTCTCGGATGGACGATGGCCGCCGGCTTCGAGACGATCGAACCGGGGGCCTCAGTCTGGACCTACGCGACGCCCGAGCAGCGGTCGTTCTGGGCCGGCACGTGGGCCGAACGGGTAGTGGCATCAGATTTCGCCAGCCATGCCGTTGGAATGGGCCTCGCCACAAAAGCGGACCTGATCAAAATCTCCGAGGCGTGGCGGGTCTGGGAACGGGAACCGAGCGGGTTCTTCCTGATACCAAACACCGAGATCCTCGGTTGGCGGTAGCCGCGCCGGTCGCGAGATACTCGGCACCATGAGTTCTCACGACTACGACCTGGTGATCATCGGCGGGCTGGCCGGCGGGTTGTCCGTGGCCGTCTCCTCGCTACGCCAGGGCCTCCCCCTCGTGCGAATCATCGAGGCGCACCACCACGTCACCTTCCCCGAGCTGGTCGGCGAGAACGAACTCGACATCGGCTACGGCGAGTGCGTCGAATCTATCGAGGCCATCGGCCCCGACCGGGTGCAGGTGCGCACCAACAAGCAAGAATACCGCACCAGGTGCTGCCTGATCGCCGATCGCCGTCGGCGACCCGACTGGGAACCACCGATCCCCCTCACCGAGAATGCTCGGGTCCACATCGACGAGATCAGCGAACTCGACCATCTCGACGACCACGATGTGCTGGTCGTCGGCTACACCGACCACGCCGTCGAGATCACCGCCACCGTCGCCGCCGCCGGTGCACGCGTCGTCCTCGGCGCCGGCGGCATGGACCCGACCCGCCTCTCCCCGGCCGGCGACAACCTCCTGCGCCGACTCGAACGCGAACGCCGCGCCACGATCCTGTACCGATCCGTCCCGGATCAGATCGGGGAGGTCGACGGCTATCCGATGGTGTACTTCAACGATCGCCGCACACCCGATCTCCAGGTGGATCAGGTGGTATTCGCCTCGCTGCGCGAGACGCTGGGGCCCGACGACGTCGGCGCCACTGAGGAGGCCATGGCGACGGGTCTCGTCTGGTTCGTCGGCGAACCCACCGACGACGGGGTGCCGACCACCACACCCGGTTGGCGCGCCGGTCGAGACATCGCCGAGGCCTGCTTCCCCGAACTCGACGTCGGGCCCGAACCATCGAGCCTGCACCGTCGTCAGCGAAACACGGGCGTCCTCGAGGAACTGCGTGAGGAGCACTACAACGCCGTCATCACCCACTTCGAGCCGACCCATTCAGATCTGTGGGTGCTGCGCGTGAGGCCCGACCACGGCGGCACGTCCTTCGTACCCGGCCAGTACGCCACTCTCGGACTCGGATTCTGGGAGCCACGGATCGACGACGCCATCGACAAGAACCTCGACGCTCGCTGGGATCGATTGGTGCGTCGCTCCTATTCGATCAGCTCGCGGATCTTCGACGATCAGGGGTACCTGGCCGACGAAGCCGAACTGGACGAACTCGAGTTCTACATCGTTCTCGTGCCACCGACCGAGGACAATGTCCCCGAACTCACACCCCGCCTCGCCCTGAAACGACCGGGCGACCGCATCTACCTCGGCCCGAAGGTGACCGGCCGGTACACGCTGGCGGCGGTGGACGACCCGTCGTCGGCTGTGTTGCTCCTCTCGACCGGCACCGGTGAAGCACCCCACAACGCTATGGCCATCGAGCTTCTCCGCAAGGGCCACCACGGGCCGATCGTGGCAGCCGTGTCGGTGCGAGAGTGGGCCGACCTCGGCTACATGGATTCGCATCGCACGCTGGGGTCGCGGTACCCGAACTACCACTACGTGCCGCTACCGACTCGGGAGTCCGACGTCGCCAAACGCTACATCCAGGATCTCCTGCTGTCCGACGATCTAGCCGAGTTCGGCGTGACACTGGACCCGGGGACGACCAACGTCTACCTCTGCGGGAACCCGGCCATGATCGGTCTCCCCCAGGAGGGTGCGAACGGCACCGAGTTCCCCGAGACGCTCGGTGTGGTGCAGATCCTCACCGAGCGGGGCTTCGTGCTGAACCGCCGGGGTCAACCCGGCAACATCCACTATGAGGAGTACTGGTAGATCACCCCCATTGGCGACCCGGGTGAGCCATCGATGGGGGCGGACCTCGCTGGCACCCATGGGCAGGGTACAAACGCTGTGGGTCGGGCCAGTTGAGTTCGAGGACTGGAAAGAAGTTCGCGCTTGTTTCCCTAACAGACGTTAGGTAGGTTGCAGATGTGACGCTGGTAACCGACGCACTCGCAGGGAAACAACGAATCATGGATGTGGCTGCCAGCCTGTTCATCGACCGCGGGGTCGATGGAGCTTCGCTACGCCAGATTGCTGACCTCGTGGGGATGAAAGCGGGCTCGCTCTACTATCACTTCGGGTCGAAGAACGAACTCCTCTCCGCCATCTTCGAGCGCGGAATCGAAGTCATGGTCAGCGCGTTCGACGAGGCCGACACCGCCACATCGGATCTTTCGGATCGGGAACGAGTTGCTGCGCACGTTCGGGCCCACCTGGCCGCACTCTTCGAGAACGGGCCCTACACGGCAGCCCATGTCACGGCCTTTCGCACCGCTCCCGCTGAGGTTCGCGACGCGATCGTGCCCATTCGTGACGAGTACGAAGCCATGTGGACCGATCTCCTGCGCGGACTCGCGGCTTCAGGAGCAATTGCCGACTCGACCCCACTCGGCTTACACCGACTTCTGCTCTTCGGGGCCATGAACGCGAGCGTCGAATGGTTCGACCCAGGTCGAGGAAACCTCGACGATCTCGCCGCCGCCATCACCAATCAGTTCTGGGACGGACTCTCAAAGAAGGCTCCCGCATGAGACCGCTCGAGTCACAAATCGACACCGACAGCCCCACATACGCCGACAACGCCGCCGCTTACAAGTCACTGGTGGCAACGCTGAAAGAGCGCATGCAGTACGCCATCGACGGCGGCAAGGGGCGAGAGCGCTCGATCGAGCGGCATCTCGCCCGCGGCAAGGTGATGGTGCGCGACCGCATCGACCTGGTCACCGACCATGGCACACCGTTCCTCGAGTTCTCGACGCTGGCGGGCCACGGCCAATACGACAACGAGGTCCCGGGCGCGGGAATCGTCACCGGTATCGGTGTCGTGCAGGGCTCTCCGTATGTGTTCGTCGCCAACGACGCCACGTTGAAGGGCGGCTCACTCGTTCCTATGGCGATCAAGAAGCACGTCCGTGCTCAGGAAATCGCCGAAGAGAACGGTCTCGGCGTCATCTACCTGGTCGACTCGGGCGGCGCTTTCCTCCCCCTGCAGGACGAGATCTTCCCCGACAAGGATCACTTCGGAGGCTCGTTCTACCGCCAGGCCCGCCTGTCGGCCCAAGGCCTTCCCCAGCTCTCGGTAGTGCTCGGTGGATGCACGGCCGGGGGCGCCTACGTTCCTGCCCTCAGCGATGAGGTGATCATGGTCGAGGGCATCGGCCGGATCTTCCTCGGCGGACCCCCGATCGTGAAAGCGGCACTCGGCGAGATCATCGAGCCCGATGACCTCGGCGGTGCCGAGCTCCACACCCGCCAGTCCGGCGTGAGTGACTACATGGCTGCCTCCGAACAAGAGGCCTACGGCAAGCTGCGGGAGATCTGCGAAACCACGAACCAGCGAACGATCGCCGATCGCCAGTCATGGGCGGACTGGCAGGAGCCCAGGGCACCGCTCTACAACGCCGAGGAGATCTACGGCATCATCTCCGCCGACGACCGAATCCCGTTCGACGCCACCGAGATCATCGCCCGCATGGTCGACGGCTCGGAGTTCTCCGAGTTCAAGCCCGAGTGGGGCGAGTCGATCATCGTCGGCTTCGCCCGAGTCTGGGGTCATCTCGTCGGCATCATCGCCAACAACGGCATCATCTTCAGCGAAGCCGCCCTCAAGGCCACCCACTTCATCGAACTCTGCGAGCAACGCCGAATCCCCCTGCTCTTCTTGCAGAACACGTCGGGCTACATGGTCGGGCGCGACTCCGAGGTCGGCGGCATCGCCAAGAACGGCGCAAAGATGGTGGCCGCCGTGGCCAATGCCACCGTGCCGAAGTACACGGTGTTGATCGGCGGCTCGTACGGCGCCGGCAACTACGGCATGTGTGGACGCGGGTTCAACCCTCGGATGCTCTTTGCCTGGCCCAACTCTCGGATCGCCACAATGGCCGCCGACACCGCCGAGACGGTCTTGGTGGACATCCGGCTGGGGGGCATGAAAGGCGCCGATACCACCGAGGAGGAGATCGCCGCGATTCGCGCCGAGATCCGCGGCCAGTACGAGACCCAGTCGGACCCCTACTACGCCACGTCTCGGTTGTGGGATGACGGCCTGATCGACCCAGTCGACACTCGAGACGCACTCGGACTGTGCCTTGCCCTCGCCGTCCGCCAAGACGAACCCGCGCCCGGCCCTGGCCTGGTCTACCGGATGTGATGTCATGCGTTTGCTGATTGCCAACCGGGGCGAGATCGCCCGCCGAGTCATCCGTACCGCTCGGCGACTCGGACACGAAACCGTTGCCGTCTTCGCCGAACCGGACCGGGGCGCACCGTTCACCATTGATGCCGACCGGGCCGTGTGCATCGGCCCCGCCGCCCTGGCCGATTCGTATCTGTCGGTAGACAGGATCCTGGCCGCCGCGGCTGACGCCGGGGCCGACGCCGTTCACCCCGGCTACGGCTTCCTGTCCGAGAACGCGGACTTCGCCCAGGCCGTGATCGACGCCGGGCTGATCTGGATTGGTCCGAAGCCCGAGGCGATCGCCACCATGGGGTCCAAGATCGAAGCCCGCCGACTGGCCGCTGAGGCCCGCGTGCCGATCATCCCCGGCTACTCCGATTCACAGGATCCTGCTGACCTTCGCGACGCCGCGGAACGCATCGGCTACCCCATCCTCGTCAAAGCTGCGGCCGGTGGCGGCGGCAAAGGCATTCGCATCGCCAATACGCCGGGCGAGTTCGACAACGCGCTGCACGAGGCCGTGACCGAGGCCGAACGATCCTTCGGCGACGGCCGGGTGATCGTCGAGCGATTCATCACGCGACCCCGCCACGTCGAGGTACAGATCGTGGGTGACTCACACGGCACTGCCATCGACCTGGGCACGCGCGAGTGCTCAGTCCAGCGCCGCTATCAGAAGGTGCTCGAGGAGGCGCCGGCACCCAACCTCCCCGCGTCGACCACGACCGGGCTACGCGAATCTGCCGTGCGGCTGACCGACTCGATCGGCTACGACTCCGCCGGCACGGTCGAGTTCGTGGTCGATGATGAGACCGGCGACTACTTCTTCCTCGAGATGAACACGCGTCTGCAAGTCGAACACCCGGTCACCGAGGAGATCACCGGACTCGACCTCGTGGAGCTCCAGCTTCGCGTCGCCGCTGGCGGCGAGCTTGGTCTGACCGCCGACGACATCACGTTTACCGGTCACGCCTTCGAAGCACGTATCAACGCCGAGGACGCCACCAACGACTTCGCTCCCCGACTCGGCCGGATCACCGCTCTGTCGGTACCGGCCGGGGTTCGTTGGGAGTCCGGCATCGAGATCGGCTCCGAGATCACGCCGCACTACGACCCGATGGTCGCCAAGCTTGTCGTGCACGGCAGCAACCGGCGCGCTGCATTGCGGGACCTGCGCCAGGCACTCGACAGCCTGCTGATCGGCGGCCTGGTCACCAACACAGGCTTCCACCGCTGGCTGATCGATCGCCGCGAGATCATGGATGGGCGAATCACCACGCGCTTCCTCGACGAATCCCCCCTGCCCACCGACTACGGCACCGCTGCCGCTGCCGCTCGCGCTGCCGGCGCCCTGCTCGAAGGCCACACGATGGGAACGAGATCGGCATTGGTTTGGTCGGCGCTGGGCGACCGCCGGTTCACGCCCCACTGCGGCGAGCGCACGGTCGCAGTCCGCGATACGTACGGAGAGGTGCACGAGGTCGTGCCGACACACGCCAATGTCGCGATCGTCGACGCAGCCGCTCGCACGGTGGTCGTCAACGAGGGCGGCCAATCACACACGTTCCGGGTCCTGAGTCGAACCGAGCACTGGGCACCCGAGACGGCTGGCTCGCACGGGCACGCCGGCGCAGTGTTGGCCCCCTTTCCCGCTGTCGTCGCCGAGGTGCTCGCTGAACCCGGCCAGGCCGTCGACGGCGCCGAGCCGATCGTCCTCATCGAGGCCATGAAGATGCTCCACACCCTCACCGCCGGCGGCCCGGGGGTCGTGGCCGAAGTCCGAGTCGCCGTTGGCGATCAAATCGAATCCAACCAGATCTTGATCACGTTCCAGGAGAACGAGGAGAACGAAGTATGAGCACCAACCTGCGCCGCAACATCTACATGACCGATGAACTCGAGGCGATCTACGACCAAACCGTCGACTTCGTATCGAAGGAAGTCACCCCCCACGGTGAGGCTTGGGAAGAGGCCGGAAAGGTCCCCCGTGACGTCCTGCGCCAGATGGGTGATCTCGGCATGCTCAGCCTTCGGATCCCCGAGGCCCACGGTGGTCTCGGGATGGGCATGCTCGCTTCGGCCACCTTTTCAGAAGCACTGGGTGCCTCGACGTTTGCCGGGTTTGACGTAACCGTGCTCGTTCACACCGACATGGCCGGCCCTCACCTGGTCAACTCCGGAAACGACGAGCAGCACGCCGAGTGGCTACCGAAGATGATGACCGGCGACGCCATCACCTCGATTGGGGTCACCGAACCTGACGCAGGTTCTGACGTCGCCGGCATCCGCTCCACCGCCATCAAGGACGGTGACGGCTACCGGATCAACGGCCGCAAAATGTTCATCACCAACGCCGTCTATGGCGATCTCACGATCGTGGCCGCCCGAACAGATCCTGACAACAAGTACGGCATCACGATGTTCCTCGTGCCTGCTGGAACTGAGGGCTTTGAGGTCACCACCAAACTCGACAAGCACGGCTGGCGCTGTTCGGACACGGCCGAACTCTTACTCGACAATGTCTTCGTCCCCGAGGAAAACATCCTCGGCACGCTGCACCGCGGGTTCTACGAGACGATGAAGAACTTCCAAAACGAGCGGATGGTCCTGATCGGGATGGGCCTCGGTTCGGCCCAGGCCGCCATCGACTTGACCAATGCCTATTGTCAGGAGCGACCGGCGTTTGGTGGCCACCTTTATGACCTCGGCGCCATCCGCCAGCGTATGGCCATGAACCAGGCCAAGATCGATGCTGTTCGTGCGTCGATGTATCACGCCGCATGGATGCATGATTGCGGTCAGGACAACGTCAAGGCCATGTCCGGAGCGAAGGCCTGGGGTTGCGAGGTCATCAACCAGGTCATGTACGACTGCGTGCAATTCCATGGCGGCATGGGCTACATGCGCGAGTCCGCCATCGAGCGCATGTCTCGCGACGCCCGCATTCTTCCCATCGGCGGCGGCGCCACCGAGGTCATGCTCGAAGAGGTCGCCAAGCGCTCCTATATGGTGTGAGCGCATGCCACAGGTAGCCTTCGGTACTTGAAGACAATCTTCAACTCCCGGTCGACTCGCTCCGCAACTCTCTCCACCATAACTTTGGCCGCGCTGTTGCCCATTGCGGCTTTGGTCATCTGGAATTCAGCCGTCGCCATCGCCGTCGGAGCGGTATCGATGGGTGCGGCCTCGATTTCGACCACCAAAAGACTCATGGAAGGGCTCATCGCCCTTCGTCAGCAGACGACTTTGGCAGCCGAGACCCGCCAAACCGAACTACTCGAGCAGTTGTCGACCCTCGCTCGGACACTGGACCAATCACAAGTTCGAATTGCAGACGTCCTCCAACTCTTCGAGGAACTCCGCCTTGAGCACCAGCAACTGACCACAGCGGTCGAAAACCTCGACAACCAACTTCGCTTCCAATACGAAGAACTGAGCCGAACGATCGTAAGCATGCATTCGCACATCACCGGCAAGTCACTCACCGATGTCTGAGTATCCCCGTGTTGTGCTTGTCTCGCAATCGGGAACTGGCACAGGAACAGCCACTGGCGCGTCAATGAGAAAACTCTTCGATGGGTGGCCTGGTGACCGACTGTTGGAGATCACCGCAGACGCCAATGCAACGATGAGACCCATCGGTGCTGAACACATCTCTTCACCGGATGGGCTCCTTAGCACTGAAATAGCGGATCAAGCGAAGGCGTTTCAGCCCGACCTGATGTACGCCCGTGCGGCCGAGTGGCCCGAGCCCTGGTGGAGCCTTGGCCACGATCTGGCATCGGCCCTGAAAATCCCATACGTAGCGCACGAGTTCGATGACGTTGTCGGTTGGCAAATCGGCCGCTGGAAGGGCCCGACCGGAGTGCTACGAGCGGTCAGGCGCGATGTTTCACTACGAAAGATGCTTACCGGGGCGGTCGACGTTTTCGCATGTTCAAACCGACACGCCGAGTATCTGAACGTTCTGTATGGAGTCAACGCAGTCACCTTCGTCACCTGGCTCGACACTCGCACACCGGTGACCACTACAGGGTCGCCAGAGGTGTTCCGGCTCAGGTTCTCCGGGCGCTGCAACGTTCTCCAGCATGCAGGAGCATTGCGATTGGTCGCCGAGGCGGCACGCGAACTAGGCGAAGAAGGGCGGTCGGTCCTCATCGACTGTGTCGGACCGAATCGGACTGACTTCGACCGCTTCTTCGAGGACTTTCCACATCTTCGAGACATCGTCCGGGACTGGGGCAACGTCGACAATAGAGACAAGCAATTCGAATTCCTTGAACAAGGCGACGCGATCCTGGTCACCATGAACTTCGACGACGATTCGCTTCGATTTGTCCGCTACGCCACATCAAGCAAAGCTCTCGACGTAATAAGCACCGACGTACCGGCACTCGTCGTCGGGTCGCCCAAGATGGAGACGGTCGACTGGGCTCGCCGCAGCGGCTGGGCTGACGTCGTCGACACGCCTGACGTAGAGAGAGTGAAAGCAACGATTATGGAACTCATGGAGCGGAGTGTTCTGCCTGAGTCCCAACGAATCGCTCGTCGTAAAGAACGAAAGAACTGGAGTCGAGAGGTTGTGACCGAAAGCTTTGCAGAACGACTGCGAGAGGCCGCAGTGCAGCCCGAACCGAACTGAACGACCGAGCGATAATCGGCTATTTCTTCGACCTCGTTGCCATCCGGCAGCACATGGTCATCAAACAGGTCATGTACGACTGCGCGCAATTCCATGGTGGCATGGGCTACATGCGCGAGTCCGCCATCGAGCGCATGTCTCGCGACGCCCGCATTCTTCCCATCGGCGGCGGCGCCACCGAGGTCATGCTCGAAGAGGTCGCCAAGCGCTCTTACGCCTAGCCGATTCGGCTACGGCTCGCCGTCACCGATCGCTTCTTTGCGATGGGCAATATAGGACTCGAGTTCTTCCGCGATGGCGTCGTCGAGGGGAGGGGCCTCGTACTCTGCGAGTGCCGTTTGCCAGATGCCGGTGGCGCGCTCCGTGGCGGTGCGGGCGCCGTCTTCGTTCCACTGCTCCCAGGTACGCCAGTCCGAAAGCATCGGTTGATAAAACGCGGTGTCGTAACGCTCCATGGTGTGAGCATCGCCGAAGAAGTGACCGCCCGTGGGCACACGGGCGATGGCATCAAGGGCGAGTTGGTCATCGGATGTGTCAACCGGGGTCAAGAACTCCATCATGTTCTGGAGCACCTCGACATCGAGGATCAGTTTCTCGTAGCTCGCCTGGAGCCCACCCTCCATCCAACCCGCGGCGTGGTACACGATGTTGGCTCCACCAAGGACCGCACCCCACAGAGCCATCTGCATCTCGTAGGCGGCCTGAGCATCGACGGTGTTGGCCGCAGTGCAATTGCTCGACCGATAGGGCAATCCATAGCGGCGGGCAAGCTGTCCGGCGGCCACATTGGCCTTTGAGTTCTCGGGCGTGCCGAACGCCGGCGCCCCAGATCGCATGTCGACGTTGGACGTGAACGAGCCATAGACCACGGGTGCGCCCGGCTTCGCCAACTGGGTCAGCACGATGCCAAAGAGCGCCTCGGCATTGGCCTGAACGAGGGCGCCGGCCAGTGTGGCCGGCGTCATTGCCCCCATGAGAGTAAATGGTGTTACCGAGACCGGCTGGCCGTGCTCCGCCATAGCGATCAGCCCATCGGCCATTTCCCCATCCATACGGCGAGGGCTATTGACGTTAATGACGGTGAGTACACCCGGGCTGTCCGCCACTTCTTCGAGGGTCATCCCCCGCGAGATGGCAAGCATGTTGATGCCGTCAAGGGCACGACCACGTCCGATCGCGGTGCAGTGATAGGCCAAATCCGAGTAGGTGATGTTGGCGCGATAACAATCGAGATGGCGCGTGTTCGCCGGAAGTTCCATCGGGGCTGAGACCTGATTGCCCAGCATATGGATGGCGTTGAAGTAGTGAGCAAGGCGCACGAAGTTCTCGTAGTCCACCATGTTGCTCTGGCGGCGGCCATTGATGCAGTCATGCACCGCCGGTGGGCCCGCCACGAGGCCGAACACAATATTGTTGCCGCCCAACTCGACCGCCCGATCAGGGTTGCGGGGAGTGAGCGAGAACGACGATGGGGCGGCCGACAGCGCATGTTCGATCACATCCGCGCCAACCCGCACAACCGTGGTGTCATGGTCGACAATCGCCCCAGCTTCCTCGAACAGGCGGCGAGCATCAGCCGACCAGAGTTCGATGCCTGCGGTTTCAAGTACCTGAATCGATGCGTTGTGGATCTGATCGACCTGCTCAGGGCGAAGAACGTCAAGAGTGCCGTGGGCGTTCTTGACCTGTCGCCAGGGCAACTGCGGGATCGCCGATGCCGCAAGAGAACGTCGGCGGCCACGGCGGGTCATGGTGCAGATAGTACAAGCTCGAGGAACTCGTTGATATACGAACCAGCCTCAAGGGCATCGACCACCGATTCGATCGAGGCGGCGCGCTCAGCGCCGAGAACTGGGTCGGCGTAGTCGTGGAACTTCGCTCGGACCTGCTGGTCGGTCAGAGCGAGATGGGGATCGCCACTGGCTTCAGTGTCGGGCGATTCGAGGCGACGGCCATCGGTCAGGTCGATCGAAACTCGGGCCCATCGCTTACCGGGGAAGGCGGCGTTGTGGTCATCGTTCTCACAGATCTCGACGAGATCGGCCAGCTTGGCGACGGCTGGATCCGCCAGCATCGTCGGACCGAGTTCTCCCGGCCCCAGTCGGCCGGCGTGAAGCGCAACGGCCACCGGGAACGGCAACGAGTACTGCGCCTGCTCAGTCGACTTCGGGTGTCGGGTGGTCAAGCGGGCCCCTTCATGAAATGTCTCGACGACAATACCTGCAACATCGGCACCGTCGAAGCCGTTGGCGGCGCGAAGCTGGAGTGTTGCTTGGACCGCTGGCTGTGCCCACCGGCAGACCGGGTGAGGTTTGAAGTACTGATCGAGAATCCACCAGGTCGACCCGAGGTCAGCCCAGCGATCGTGGACTTCAGGGGCGGTCATGGTGATGGCGGGCGCGCCGGTGAATCCATCGCGAGCAAGGTACGCGGCCGAGACACCGGCCATAGCGCCCCACCCTGATCCATCCTTGAGCATTGTCGGGTGATCGATGACCCGCATCATCTGGCTACGCGGGCCGTGGTACTCGGCGATGCCAACAGCCTCAGCGGTGACAGCGGGGTCAAGCCCCAGCACTCGAGCACCGATCGCCGCGCAAGCGACCGCAATCCAAGCGCCAGAGGTGTGATAGTCGGGCACCGTCTCATGGAGCACAATGCCAGCACGGGTCGCCACCTCATACCCAACGATGAGGGTGGCGAGAAATTCGCCACCGTCAGCCACGCCCTCGGCTGAGGTGTAGGCCATCAGCGCGGGAAGCAGGCCGCACCCGGCATGCCCTTTGGTCAGGCGATGGCCATCATGGGCGTCGAGCGAGTCGATCGTCATGCCGCCGGCGAGTGCTGCTCCTGCCGGGCTGACGATTCGTCCGTCGAGGAGAAGGGGCGCGCCTGCCCCACCGGCGGCAAAGTGATCGACTGCGTGCCCCCGAATCAGACGCGACAAGTCAGTCCGAGAACCGCTAGCAGCTACCCCGATCAGATCCAGGAGGCAACGACGGCCCATGGCAACCACGTCGTCGGGCAGGTCATCGAGCGTCGTGCCATGGATAAAAGACTGGAGCTCACTCGGCAGCAGCATGGTCAACCCTCCGGAGGGAAGTGATCCTTGAACGTGAACGCATACGACGTCGGCCCATGGTCGCGGAGATGGTGGACCCGATCCACGACGTCGTCAAGCGTGGGCAGCATGCCAGCCGGCAGCCACCACATCGTGAGCATCGGGAGAGCGGGTATCCGGTCGAACCACTCAAGCCGTCGCCGAAGAAAACCCACGTGCTCGCCTTCGACTGTGAAGGCCCGAAGATCCTCTATCGATTCCCACACGGTGAGGTTGATGAACATGAGTGAGTCATCGAAGACTTGGGTGTCAATCGCCGCACCGCTGTCGTCTTGATAGCGCCACACCCAACCGGGAGACTCATCCCCGAGGGTGTTAATCCTGTCGAGGTTGTCAACAAACCCAGCCATACGAGGGTCGTCCATCTCGTGACGAGCTTTGGCCAGGTTGACCTCGGCAAGATGAAACCCTTCGAAGGCAATCGTCATTGGCGTATCAACTCCTGGATAACGGTGGTGAGCCCATCGGATGGGTGCGTGATAGCCACCATCTTGGACCGATTCGTGTGGCCGAATTCGCCTTCCCGTCGACCGCTCGCGCCTGCACGGTCACTCGGAGGCGAGCAGAAGCCGGCGGACCTCGGCGATCGTTTCGATTGCCTCCTCTTCGGAGTCAGCACACGGAGTGAGATTGAAGTGGCGACAGCCGGCATCCACGTAGGGGGCGAGCCATTCAGCAATCTCGGCCGCTGTCCCCCACGGCGTGTACTTCTCGAACGCAGCAAACGGCACCTTGTAGAAGCCCTCCATGCCGGCGGCCACATTCTGGCGAGCGGTGTCGCGATCGCTGCCAACACCGACCCAGATCTGTAGTCCATGATCGCCAACCGGAGAGCGGTTTGCCGCAGCCGACTGCTCATCGAAGGCGGCGACTGCTTGAGCGAAGCGGCGCGACGAGACCCATGCGGCCAACCAGCCATCGCCAAAACGCCCAGCCCGAGCGATGGCCGCCCCTGAACGGCCGCCGATCATGATCGGCACCCGCGTAGCCGGCGCCGGAATCACCGATGCCTGTTCGATTGAGAAAAACTCACTCTCATGATCGACGGTCTCGCCCGCCATGAGCCGTGTCACCACATCGAGGGCAGCATCGGTGCGCCGACCACGGGTGGACGGGTCGATGCCACAGATTTCAACCTCGTGCCGGTCTTCTCCACCGACCCCGACACCAAAGGTGAATCGGCCGGGGGCCATCTGGGCCACGTCGCAAATTTGGCGAGCCACGGTGACTGGGTGACGCAGTGCGAGCAGGTAAACCCCGGCGTAGATACCGAGCTGATCATGCAGGTTGGCAATAGCGGTGGCCTGCACCATGCCGTCCTTGCCGCTTCCGTCGTGAAAGCTCACATGGTCAGCGAAGAAGACATGGTCGATGCCTGCCTCGGCGATGCGATCAATGGCGACCCGACGCTCGGCCAGAGACTCTCGCCAAATCCACAAGCCGGTCGTGACGCCGACTCGAATCGGGGGAAGCATCACGCGTCCCGAGACGCGGCGAACTTTGTGGCCGCCTCGACCAGCCATGCAAAGACTGGGTCGGTGGCTCGGGTCTGCATCATCTCCGGGTGCCACTGCACGGCAATGATCGGAAGCGACTTGTGCTCGAGGCCTTCTACGGTGCCGTCGTCTGAGCGCGCCGTGACCCGATAGTCCGGAGCAACCTCATCCACTGTCTGATGATGGAGCGAGTTCACGGACCGACTCTCGCCGTACACCGAACCGAGCGTGGACCCAGCCGTCACGGCAACTTCATGGACCTGGGTATCGGGCAATACGTCGAAGCGCGAGTGCATGGCATTGTGCTGGTGGAGCGTTCCACCACCGTGCACGTTCGCCATTTGAAGACCGCGGCAGATTCCAAGCACCGGCGTGCCCAGCGATGACGCAGCATCGAGGATCGCCATCTCAAAGGAATCGCGCACCTGCTCTGGCGGAAACATGTCGGTCTCAGGTTCGTGCCCATAACGAGCGGGATCGATGTCGGCTCCCCCACTGAGCACAATTCCGTCGCAGCGCGACACTGCTTCAGCCGGATCGCTGTCGAGCGGGAGGTTGACGGCGAAGCCGCCTGCCTCGATCACGCCTCGGGCGTAGTCGCGATAGAAGAGCTCGATATCAATGTGGCCGAGAACTTCAGGTTGACCGATGATTTGCGAACCGATCTTGCGACGGCCAACGAGACCAACCAGGGGAGCACGAGTCATGGGAGGAAATGTAGCTGATCAGATCCATTTGGTACCGAACGAGTAACGTCACTGAGATGGGACTCGGCGACTCGATCAGCCTCGCGGACCTCGAACGGGAGCCTGCCCCGATCCTGGCCCGTCTACGGACGCAAGAACCGGTTTGCTGGATACCAGCCATGGACATGTGGCTCGTCACGCGCTGGGACGACGTTGCTTTCATGGAGGAGCACCCAGAACTGTTCACCGCAGCCACTGAACCTTCCTTCTTGGCACGCACCTTGGGTTCCAACATGCTCACCTGCGACCCCCCGGTCCACACCCGACTACAAGAGATCATGCAGCCGCCGTTCCAGCCAGGCGGCCGCAGCGGTGAGTTCGTCTCCAACGAGTTGACTGGTATTGCCGATCGGCTACTTGATGCCGTCGACCCTGCTGGTTTCGACGTGATGGCCGACTATGCGCAGCCGCTGTCGGCAGGCACGCTCGCCACAGTTTTGGGGCTCGACTCGTACGGCTTTGATCGAATGTGGGATTGGTGTGAGGGTCTCTGCACCGACCTAGCCAACTTTGAGGATGATCCTGACCTCGCCGCCATCGGCAAGCGGACCAAGGCCGATCTCGGAGCGGTCCTCGCCAAGCGGATCGCCGAAGCCGGTAATAACGGGTCGGCAATCTCGTGGTTCGTGCAGAATGGAGCGACCCCTGAGGAGATCGTCAACAATGTCAGACTTATGATCTCGGGCGGCATCAATGAACCCCGCGACGGAATCGGTCTGGTCGCGTGGCTCCTTTTGAGCGAGCCTTCGCTCGCCTCCGCCGTCGACGCCGAGCCGACGAAGATGCGACGCCTGATTGAGGAAATGTTTCGAGTGCACTCCCCCGTTGGCACGGTTACCCGCCAGGCCACACAGGATCTCGAACTCGCTGGGGTGGCTATTGCCAAGGGCGATCTCGTCAGCGGCGTGCTGCGTTCGATCAACCTCGATGAGTCGCACTGGACCAATCCGGACGTCATCGACCTCGGCCGTCGAGAGGGATCTCACGCTGCCTTCGCACTCGGCGCTCACCGCTGCCTTGGGGAATGGCTCGGTCGCCAAGAAGTCCGCGTCGGCGTAGAGCGCCTGTTCGCCCGATTCCCCGATCTGCGACTCGACCCCAGCCGCGAGGTCGAACTACACGGCTTCGAATTTCGTGGACCACGCTCGGTGCACGTACTGACATCAGTGGGCCCTTGACCGCCCTACTGTCGCTCATCAGTGCCATGGTCATCGGCGCGTCCGACTTTGGTGGAGGCGTCGCCGCACGAAAGGCGTCCCCGTTCGCGGTCGCCGGTTGGATTCAGACAGCAAGCCTCGGACTGCTCTTCGTTGCCGTCTGGTTCATCGATGCCCCCGACATTCGGACGGCTGATCTGAGCGCTGGCGTCGTTGCCGGTCTCTCGGCAACGTTCTCCTACGTAGCCCTCTACGCCGCGTTTTCCCGAGGCAAAATCAGCTTGCTTGCCCCGGTCACCGCCACCGTCGGAGCCGTGATCCCAACTCTTGTCGGCGTTGGTCGCGGCGAAGCTTTGGCCGCGATGAACATCGTCGGTATCGTGTTCGCTCTCACCGCCATCGCCTTTGTCACCCAGGACCGAGAGGGTGACGGCGAAGCGACGCCCCCTATCGCCTTTGCGCTCGCTCTCATCGCCGGGATTGGCTTCTCGATCTTCTTCCTCGCGCTGGCCGAAACCCAGCACGGGGCGGGACTGTGGCCGCTCGTTGCCGCTCGGGTGGTCTCGGTTCCTCTGGTGATCGTGATCGCACTCATCGTCGGTGGCGTCACAACGCTGTCGGGCCAAACCCGGCTCATCGTCATCGCCGCCGGGATCGCCGAGGGAGTCTCCAGCGTTTGCGCGCTATGGGCGTATCAGCGGGGTCCACTCGCAGTGGCGGCAGTGCTCGGCGCGTTCTATCCGGTCAGCACCGTGTTGCTCGCTCGGTTACTTCTCGACGAACGCTTGCGCCGGGTCCAGCTGTACGGCGTGATTCTCGCCCTGGTCGCAATCCCGCTGGTCGCAATCCCATAGGTCGTCGAGAACTCACTATGGCGTTTCTCGATCTCGATAATCGCCGTGTTTTCTCAAGTTCCCCTCATATTTTGAGCCGATAGCCTTGTCCTTTATGAGTGACGCCGTCGAGCCGCCGTATCCCCCGGTCGAGAGTCCAGATCTTCCGGACATCGAGCGTCGAATTCTTGCCAACTGGGCGACCCAAAAAACGTTCGAACAAAGCATCGATCAACGCCCCGTTGGCACGGGTTCAACAAACAACGAATATGTGTTCTACGACGGACCGCCGTTCGCCAACGGCATGCCACACCACGGCCATCTCCTCACCGGCTTTGTCAAGGATGTGGTGCCGCGCTATCAGACGATGAAGGGCAAGCGGGTAGAACGTCGGTTCGGCTGGGACTGCCACGGCCTACCCGCTGAGATGGAAGCCGAAAAAGAACTTCCCGTCGCGGGACGGGCATCGATCATCGACTACGGCATCGAACGCTTCAACGAGTACTGCCGCACATCGGTACTGAAGTACACCCAGGAGTGGGAGAAGACGGTGACCCGGCAGGCTCGCTGGGTCGACTTCGAGAACGACTACAAGACCATGGATCTCGACTACATGGAGTCGGTCATGTGGGCGTTCAAGCAATTGTGGGACAAAGGCCTGGTGTATCAAGCCAACCGCGTGTTGCCCTACAGCTGGGGAGCAGAGACACCTCTGTCCAACCACGAGATCCGCCTCGACGATGCCACCCGTCCCCGCCAGGACCCCGCTGTGACCGTCGCGTTCACGCTTGATGCCACCGACGGTCTACCCGGAGACGCAAGCGCTCCCGCCGCAATTCTTGCCTGGACCACCACACCGTGGACCTTGCCATCAAACCTCGCTCTCGCCGTTGGCCCCGACCTCGAGTACGCCGTCATGGCCGACTCCGATGGCACTCGCTACATCCTCGGATCTGCCACCGTCGAGACGTATGCGAAGCAACTTGCGGACGCCGAACAGGTCGGCACGATCCGTGGCGCTGATCTGCTCGGTCGCACCTACGTGCCGCTCTTCCCCTACTTCGCGGACATGACCGAGGTTGACCCACAGAAGGCTCACCACGGGACAGAACGGGCGTTCCAAGTGCTCGCCGGTGACTTCATCGATACGGCCGAAGGCACCGGCGTCGTACACATGGCACCTGGCTTCGGTGAGGACGATCAGCGGGTCGTCGGCGAAGCCGGCATCGGCATGGTCGTACCTGTCGACGATTCGGGTCGGTTCACCGACGAGGTCGTCGAGTGGGCCGGCGAGAACGTGCTCGAGGCCAATTCCGGGATCATCAAGCATCTGCGCGAGACGGGTCAGCTCGTCCGCCACGACAGCTACACCCACAACTACCCGCACTGCTGGCGCACCGACACGCCAATCATCTATAAGGCCATGCCGAGTTGGTATGTGAAGGTCACCGACATTCGCGACCGGATGCTCGAGACCAACCAGGAGATCAACTGGGTCCCCGACCACATCCAGAACGGCCGCTTCGGGCAATGGCTGGAAGGGGCCCGCGACTGGTCGATCAGCCGCAACCGTTTCTGGGGCTCGCCGATCCCCGTGTGGATCAGCGACGATCCAGAGTTCCCGCGCACCGATGTGTATGGCTCGCTCGATGAGCTTGAGGCCGACTTCGGTGTCCGACCCACGAACCTGCATCGTCCGTTCATCGATGAGCTGGTGCGACCCAATCCCGACGACCCATCCGGTCAGTCCATGATGCGGCGTGTCCCCGAGGTCCTCGACTGCTGGTTCGAGTCCGGCTCGATGCCCTTTGCTCAGGTCCACTACCCGTTCGAAAACAAGGACTGGTTCGACGAGCACTTCCCCGCCGACTTCATCGTCGAATACATCAATCAGTCGCGCGGTTGGTTCTACACACTGCATGTGCTGGCTACGGCGCTCTTCGATCGGCCCGCATTCCAAAACGTGATCTGTCACGGCATCCTGCTCGCCGATGATGGCACCAAGCTGTCAAAGAAGTTGCGCAACTACACCGAGCCCGAGGAGATCTTCTCCAAGCAGGGTTCTGACGCGCTTCGTTGGTACTTCATGTCGACCAACATTGTTCGCGGTGGCGACACCCGTATTTCCGATCAGGGAATCGACGATGTGGTTCGTCAGGTCATCTTGCCGATCTGGAACGCCTACTCGTTCTTCACGCTGTACGCGAACGTCGAGAACTATCGAGCCACGTTCCGCACGGACTCGCCAGAACTACTCGACCGCTACATCCTGGCCAAGACCCGCGATCTGGTGACCGGTGTCGAAACACGCATGGATGACTACGACCTGCCTGGCGCCGCAACCGAGATCCAGTCGTTCATCGATGCGCTAAACAATTGGTATATCCGCCGCTCCCGCGACCGTTTCTGGGGCACCGGCAGCGCCGGCGCCGACGTCAACGGCCTCGACACCCTCTACACCGTGCTCGTCACACTGCAGCAGGTGGCCGCACCGTTCCTACCGATGATCACCGAAGAAATCTGGACGGGGCTGACCGGCGGCGACACCGACCGTCCCGACTCCGTTCACCTCTCCGACTGGCCTGCCGCAAACGCCTATCCAGATGATGCTGATCTGGTGGCAGCCATGGACCGCCTGCGTGACGTGGCGTCAACCGGTTTGCGCTTGCGCGAGGACCAGGGTCTGCGTGTGCGCCTGCCGTTGGCGTCGGTCACTGTTGCCGGTCGCGATGCCGAAACGCTCGAACCTTTCGCCGAGCTGTTGCGTGACGAACTCAACGTGAAAGCGGTCAAGGTCACCGAAGAGATCGGGTCGCTCGCCACCTTCGTCCTGCGACCCGACGGCAAGGCCCTTGGCCCGCGCCTTGGTAAAGACGTGCAGGCAGTTTTCGGCGCAGCTCGCAGCGGCGCATGGTCGTCAAATGATGATGGTTCAGTCACCGTCGCCGGGCATGTCCTATCTGAGGACGAATACGAGCTCGCGCTTGAGTCGCCCGAAGGCGTCGTGGCCGCCGCCCTTCGTTCCAACGACGCTGTGGTCACGCTCGATACCGAGGTCACCGCTGAACTCGCCGCCGAAGGGTTGGCCCGCGACGTCGTTCGTGAGATCCAGAACGCGCGCAAGGCGGAGGATCTCGTCGTGACCGACCGCATCAACGTGCAAATCGACGACGCCAGCGATGATGCCAAGGCCGCCATCGCGCTGCATGGCGACTACATCGCTGGCGAGGTTCTCGCCCTCTCTATCGACCTTGGGCTGGCAGAAGAAACCGCCGTACTCCACGAAGCCAAGATCGATGGTCAACCATTCAGGTTCCGCGTTAGGCGATAAGTTTTCTGGCATCGATAAGGGGAGACCATTCATGGCACACACCGACTCTGCTCGCCGACGTCTTCTCATGACCACCGGAGCGCTCATCGGTGGTGCGCATGCCGATGCAACCTTGGACTTACCCGACATCGGCTTAGCGGCCGCTGCTCTCGCCGACCATGGCCAGCTGTCCGATGCCGAGCCCAATTGTCCGAATTTGGTTGTTGAGCTCCTCGAAGCCGTCGACCTTCCCGACGATGGGCCCGGTCGGGCCGTGTTGCTCGCGTTGCGCGACGCAGCGCCAGTTCTGCAATGGATTGATCCGTACGAGGATCGTCCCGATCAAACCACGCTGCGGGCGGGCTACTTCGTCACGGTTCTTGTTGGCGATCCTGTGCGTGAGGCCTCGCTCACGTTCGGATCCGACGCAAGCGTCTTCATCACCGTCCAGGCGCCGCACATCCTGTATCCACCGCATTCGCATCTGGCGCCCGAGCTCTACTGCGCCGTGGCAGGAACTGCCGAGTGGATGAAGGGCGACGGCCCGTTCGAGCCCAAACCGCCAGGCTCCTGGATGGTTCATAGTCCTTGGACATCACACGCAATGCAGACTCGATCTGAGCCACTCGTGGCCCTCGCTCTTTGGACCGCCGACCTCGACTGTGCAGTCACCCTCGAGGACTAGCCCGGCTATGGCAGTCCCAGAACCGTGCCGTTCCCCACATCTGAGCTTCCGAGTGCGCTCATGAGCGGCCCGGCGAGCCCGCCAACGCCACCGATACGCGTTTCCAGGATCGCTATGAACATGGCATAGAGGATGGTCTGATTACCCCCAAGGAGGACTACCGGCAGCGCCAGCGGCATCTTGATCTTCCAGAGCAGCTGCCCCGAGGTTGCCGCTGACATCGTTCCTGCCTCGATGATCATCGTGGCGATCACACCGGCTCGACCACGAAGACCAATGAACACGACGAAGAGAAGCATCGTCCAAGGGATGGGTCCGATCCCCAATGAGCCTTCACCTGCTCGGAGAACCCCGGCCGCAAACTCAATCGGGCAGTCGAGTAGCCCGGAGAGCGATCTCGTGAGTTCTTGAACGTTGAGTAATGCAAGGATCTCGTCGTGCCTCAAGAAGTTGACGAACCGATTGAGCCGCCTACCCAGATCCGGGGTTGCCGACGCGAGTGTCACTCTTCCCTACCCAGTCAACCTGCGTGATGCCGGTTCTGCATCGAGGCTGACCTTCGAAAATTCGACACCTACCAAGCCTCCGAAAGCTCTCGCGCCGTTCGACGAGATACACCCAAGCCCGTCATGGACCAGATCGTTTACACAGTTCCGAAACGCAGACACGACTCTGGATGGCTGGTCGGCTCTGCTGTAGTTTCTACGTATGGATGATCGACGGTTGAACGAACATGGGGTCGAGCGCACGCAGCAGCAAATATTTGCCTGGGATGAGATAGACGCGGTCCGTTGGGATGACGAAGGGATCACTGGGCAGATCATCTCGGGTGAACACATGCACCTGATCCGTGCCGTTTACCCAGCTGGGGCGATCTATGAGATACACCATCATCCCTACGAGCAGTTCAGCCTTCTGCTCTCGGGTCGCCTCCAACTCACGGTCGGAGATGAGACCCGTGAGATCGGGCCCGGTGATGGCTGGTACGCCCCCGGCGATGTTTCCCACGGCGGAGTCGTCCTCGGCGATGAGGAGGCGGTGTTCATCGACATTTACTCACCGGCTACCACGTGGATTTTCGGTCAGTTCGACTCCGCAAGACACATCCCCGCCCGACGGTCACCAACGTGAGTGTCACCCTGACCAACGTCTTTGACGCCGATGCCGATGCCGCCGACGTGGCCGAGGCGGTGAGCGACGATGGGTACGCCGTCATTCATGGAGCCCTCGATAGCGACGCCTTGGGCGCGCTGAAATCTGACTTACAGCCGTACCTCGATGTAGCCCACTCAGGGCACGACCCGTTCATGGGCAGCCTCACGAAACGATTCGGTGCGCTCATCTCGAAGTCGACTGCAGTTCAGCAACTCATCATGGATCCGAGGGTGCTGGCGGTGGCGAACCACACCCTGCTGCCAAGCTGCGCCCGCTATCACGTGCATTACACCGGGGTGATGCACCTCGAACCAGGAGAAACGCAGCAGATACTTCATCGCGACACGTCGATCTATCCGATCGCCAACCCGTGTCCGCCGCTCACGCTGGCGACGATGTGGGCGCTGAGTGATTTCACCCGAGAGAACGGCGGCACCAGAATCGCGCCCGGAAGTCACCGCTGGGACAACGACCGCGTGCCGACCCGTGACGACATCGTCGCCACCGAGATGCCTGCCGGGTCGGTCCTAATCTATATCGGCAATGTTGTCCACGGTGGAGGGTCGAACCGCACCACACAGCCTCGCACCGGCGTGGCGCTGCACTACTCACTGGGCTGGCTCCGTCAAGAGGAAAACCAGTACCTGGCTGTCTCCCACGAGCAGGCCCGGTCACTGCCCGATGAACTCCAGGAGTTGATGGGGTACGCGCTCGGTTCATCGAACCTGGGGTTCGTTGACCATGTGGCACCCAAGGACTACCTCCATGGTGTCCGCGACCCGGCAGAGAGCGAACTGAGCCCCGATGGCCTGAGCGATCGCGTCAATGCCCTCGAGCGGTTCCATGTGAGCCACACCGCTCGTGGTCGCCCTCGTCACTACGACGTTGCCACTGACTGAGTTACAACTGGTCGGCGGCCGCCCACGTGGCGTGGGTCCCGCTGCAGATTCGCTCGGGGAGTTTGACTCTGGCGATGGGGCCGGAGGCGGGGTCACTCGCGTCGAAGATCTCGCAGTGCGACATGTCATTGACGATGTCAGACGAAAACGTGAGCAGGTAGGCGTCGTCCTCAGCCGTTGAGCCAAGCTTCGGCGCAACAACGGTCTCACTGAGGAAGGTGCCCTCCGGTGCCTCCCACAACTCCTCGGTTCCTGCCACTACGTCGTGCTTGATCAAGCCGTCGAACGCGAACAAACCCTGTGCGCAACGGGCGTTGTACGAATAGCGATACGGGCGACCCCAATGCTGACCATTGATCATCGGGAACTCGGAGCACTGATCACTCATCGACTCTTCCCTGGTCTCGCCAGTGACAAGGTTGAAGCGCCATCGATGTGCTCGCGCCTGCAAAACATTCATGTCGAGCGTCTCGAAGCCCTTGAAGCGAGGGTCGGCGTTCGCGCTCCGGTCGATGCCACGAGCGGTCGGATTGTGCTGGAAGAACCCGTCGAGCACCACCTCGTCGCCGTCCTCGAACGCATTGCTCCAGTGAAGGACAAAGGTGGGATCGGCCTCGAACCACCGGATGTCTTCAGTCGTACCATGGCGCGGGATCAACGCGAAACGGCTGGGCATGTCACGGCGAAACACATTCGAATAGAAGCCGTTGGCCAAGGCCTCAGGATCCCAGAACAGCGGCAAGTCATTCAGGATCGACCAATTCTCGGTGAACATCATGTCGTGGGGCAGGCGAGGCCCCGGCAGCGGAATATCGACATAGGTGACGAGATCGCCGTCAGCGCTCACCACGCCATAGTGCATGTGGGGAGCATCGGCGCCGTAGTTGAAGAACAACAGTTCGCCGGTGTGCTCGTCCACTCGTGGATGTGCCGACACACCCTCCTTGGGGAATCGGCCGTCCCATGAGGAGACGCCCTTTGGCTCAAGCGTGCGAGGGTCGAGACGGTAGAGCTCGCCGCATTGATAAAAGCTGGCCAATGCTTCGCCCCGGTGCACGATCACATCAGTGGAGGCGTTGTCCTTCATCATGGTGCGCGCACCCCAGCCATGATCGACGATGGCGTTCGATGGGTGCTCGGTAATCCCGGCCCACAGGCTCTGTTTGGCCTCTTGCTCGGCGAGGAAACCTTCGGTGCGGACAAAGCGATTGGCGTACTTGGCCTCACCGTTGGCAAAGCCAATCGAGTGCAGCATGCCGTCACCGTCAAAGGGGTGGTAGCGCTTGGCGGGTTCGAAGACGGCGGTCTCGGTGTTGCGGAGGTAGACGCCGGCGAGATCGTCGGGGATCTCACCTTCCACGTCGAGGTCCCACGCGTCGTACTCGCTGTATTGGGGACGCCACAGGCCGGACCGGTACGGATGATCATCATCCGGGGGCAGACCCGATTCGAACGTCTCTCGCAGCTCAACTTTCACGCTGGAACCTCTCCACAGAGTTTTACTAGTAGTACTCCAGAAACTGTGTCACTGTAAAGGGGTGACGACCACCTTGCCGCGCACGAGCCAGACCCTCACCGCCCGCAGTCGCCGCACACGGACCGCTCTTGTGGCCGCCGTACGGTCAAATCTGCGGGCCCACGGTACCTTCACCGCCGACTCGGTCGCCGACCGTGCCAGATGCTCGCCAGCCACGTTCTATAGCCATTTCGGATCCAAGGATGATGCGCTCACCGCAGCGTTTGACCAAACACTCACTGAACTCGTGGACGGGTCGACACAGCGGCTGACGGTCATTGCCTTCGATGACGCAGGTATCGATGCCACCGTCGCCGCCTTCGTTGAGTGGCAAGCACAGTTCTTCCGGGTCGAGTCATTGGTATTTCGGGCAGCCCTCAGCCGGCTACCAGCGCATCAGCCGCTCCGAGCCGCCTACCGACGAGCCGAAGAGCAGACGCTTACTCACATGGATGCAACCCTCGGCGCTCTTCAGACGGCAGGCACAGTTCGAACAGGCGACACCACTGAATTGGCTGAAGCGTTCATGATCGCATCCCAAGGGATCAACAATCCACGGGCACTTCGCTCCGGGGCTGCCGGGCAACGGGCTGCCCTTGCCGCAGGAATTTCTGGCATGCTCAAACCAAGGGGGATCTCACAATGACCGAGCCACAAACCATCGACGACCTCGTCCGGCGATCCGTTACCGCACGAGGCGACCAGCCGGCGTTGGCCGACGCGCCGAACCGTGCCGACATCCTCGGCGGTGAGCCGCGCCGCCTGACCTGGTCTGAGGTCGACGCCGAAATCGATGCCATGGCAGGAGCTCTCGCCGCGCGAGACGTCGGGCCCGGGACACCGGTAGCGATCCAACTCCCCAACGTGGTCGAATTGCCCCTGCTGATTCTCGCCTGTTTCCGCCTCGGAGCGGTTGCCGTTCCATTCCCCGTTCAGCACCGAAATCACGAGCTTCACCATGGTGTGGAGACCGCCGAATTCCGGCTGATGATCACCGCGGATCGCCCCGACCGCCCCGACCAAATCGACAGTGTCCGCTCGTCGCTCGCCGACTACGGCGTTGACGTAGTCGATGTCGCCGACCTCACCACGGGCGACAACGAAGACGCAACACCTCGAGAGGGAAACGCTACATCTGTGGCCTCCATCTGCTGGACGTCGGGCACGACGGGAATGCCAAAGGGTGTACCCCGGACACACGCACAATGGATGGCGTCATCGTCGTTCCAGGTGCAAGAGCTCGGGATCAACGCTGAAGACCAGATCCTCTGCCCCTTCCCCGTGGTCAACATGGCCGGCATCGGCGGCATGCTCGTGCCATGGGCCGAAGCCGGCGCCTTCATGGCGATGCACCACCCGTTGGATCTGCAGGTGTTCCTTGGTCAGCTCCAAAGCGAGAAGATCTCCTACACCGTCGTCCCCCCTGCTGCGCTCAACATGCTCTTGGGCAACGAGGCATTGCTCGACTCACTCGATCTCTCCAGCATTCGAGCGATCTCGTCGGGCTCAGCACCCCTTGATCCGTGGATGGTTGAGGGTTGGCAGAAAAGAAACATTGAGATCATCAATGTGTTCGGCTCCAACGAAGGTGCCGCTCTACTGTCGACAATGGCATCAGTTCCCGATCCCACCGAGCGTGCCCGTTACTTCCCGGTGCCCGAACGCGAAGGGGTCGAAGTTCGCCTCGTCGATCTCGATACCGGCGATGTGATCACCCAAACCGACCACACCGGTGAACTCCGCTTCCGTGGTGTCACCGTGTTCGACGGCTACGTCGGTTCAACCGGCGAAGAGTTCGACGAGGACGGCTACTACCGCACCGGCGACATCTTCCAATACACGGGCGACCAACAACCACCCCGTCTCCTTCAGTTCGTCGACCGAGCGAAGGACATCATCATCCGCGGCGGGATGAACATCTCCGCCGCCGAGGTCGAGGCACTGGTAAGCGGTCACCCCGGCATCGTCGAATGCGCCGCAATCGGCTATCCCGATCATGATCTCGGCGAGAAACTCGGCATCTTTGCCGTCGCTGCACCCGACGCCACACCAACGCTCGAGGAAGTCACCGCCATCATGCGCGAGCATGAAGTGGCGAGCTACAAGCTCCCCGAGCGCCTCGAGATCATCGACAGCCTCCCGCGCAACCCGGTGGGCAAGGTCGTCAAGCCCGAACTCCGCGAACTCTGGAGCAACACATGAACCAGCCCACGCAGCACGTCACCATTCTCGGCGGTCATCAAACCGACTTCGCGACCAACATCGCCAAGCAGAACGAGGATGTCGCCGACCTCACCAAACGCGCAATCGAGGCCACCCTCGATGATGCCGGCATCGATGCTGACGCCATCGAAAGCATCCACGTCGGCAACGCGTTCGGCCAGCTCTACAACGGCCAGGGCCACATGGGCGCCATGCCCGCCACCGTGATTCCCGAGCTTTGGGGTGTGCCAAGCATGCGCCACGAGGCCGCGTGCGCTTCAGCGTCGATGGCAACGCTTTCCGCCATGGCCGAGATCGAATCGGGTCGCTACGACTGCGTTCTCGTGCTCGGCGTGGAGCAGGAGAAGAACATGCCTGGCGCTCAGGCGGCCAGCGTGCAGACAGCGGCCGCATGGGTCGGCCACGAGACCGAGGGCATCGACTTCTTCTGGCCCTACTGCTTTGACCGGGTGGCCGACGAGTATGACAAGCGTTTCGGTGTCGATGACGAACACCTCCGTGCCATCGGCGAACTCAACCTCCGCAACGCCAAGACCAACCCCAATGCCCAGACTCGCGAGTGGAAGTTCACCTCCGACTCGTTCGGACTCGACGATCACCTCAACCCGGTCGTCCACGGCCGCCTCCGCCGCAATGACGTCACCCAGATCACCGATGGTGCCGCCGGCGTGGTCCTCGTCAGCGATCGCTGGCTGGCCGAGAACGGAGGACGTGCGAGCATCGGTCGAGGCAAGGCTCGCATCGCCGGCTGGGGCCATCGCACCGTGGGCCTACCAATCAGCCAGAAGTTCGAGCGCTCGGCCGACTCTGAGTACGTCATGCCCCACGTGCGCGAGGCAATCACCGATGCCATGAGTCGCGCCGGGATCAGCGGCGTCGAGGATCTCGATCTCATCGAGACTCATGACTGCATGACGCCATCTGAATATCTCGCCATCGACCATTTCGGTATCACGGCGCCGGGCGAAAGTTGGAAGGCAGTCGAGGACGGCTCACTCGAGCGCGACGGTCGAATCCCCGTGAATCCGAGCGGTGGTTTGATTGGCGGTGGGCACCCCGTGGGTGCAACCGGCGCCCGGATGCTGGTCGACGCTATGAAGCAGGTCAGCGAGACGGCCGGCGACTACCAAATCGATGGGGCGCGCCGAGCGGCCACACTCAACATCGGCGGCAGCACTGCCACAACTGCATGCTTCGTGGTCGAGTCGACCTGAACTAGCTCAAACTACGGCGAAGCCTTTACCGCCCGCACAAATAGCCATTCAGCGACAATGAGGTTTGGCACCCAGGCCAACCAGGCGATCACCGGGTAGAACTGCTCGTCATAACCACCGGCCACGCCTGCAATCACCAGGTAAATTCGCAGGGTTACCGCCGCCCAGCAAAGGGCGTAGCTCCGGATCATCCAACGTTGATGATCGTCAAAATTGGCAGCACGCGCATGCCAATAGGCCGCAGTCGTGGTGATCAACCACAGCACGGCCAGCACGCCAAAGCCAAGATGACCGGCCATCCCCCCACTTGAAAAGGGAGCCATCAGCAGCGCAGCAACACCACCGATCAGCACCGTTACTACATAGATTTTGCCCAGCAGGCGATGAAAGGCCGGTCGGTTGTTTCGAAGCCGAGAATTGAATTGAAACGCCCCGACAGCCAGAGCGATGCCACCGGTGGTCAAATGTCCCATCGATCGCAATGCCTTTTCCGCAAACAAATCATCGACGAAATCAGCACGTCGGGCCGGAACAAAGACATTCATTAGTGCATAGCCGGCGATCGCGATGGCCAAGAAGGTCATTGCCATCCACAGGCAGCGCTTCAGCATCAGTTCTCCCGGTCGCCCTACAATTGACGAGAAATAGAGCGGCCCTGCACCCCTAATCTCTCGACCGCTCAGTACAACATTCTTCCGAGCATGTTTCAAACCCCTCAAGAAAAACCACGGGCAGGTGGGGTAACCCTGCTAGGTGAAGAGCCAGTCAACTGTGCGAGGATCGCGTAGATGTCGACGCCCCTCCATGATGCCTGATTCCAACAAGTGGGAACTTCTCCCGTATATGACGGTCATGGCTGTCTTGTCTGCCTCGATCGGCGGCATCGTGGCCGTACTCGGCGACCTCCGCGATGCCCTTGGCTTCACCGACACGGAGATCGGCGTAATCGTCACTGCTGGTTTTCTTGCCGCGTTCGCCGCGCAGATCTCTCTCGCCCGACTCGCTGACCGAGGCCATGGACGAGTCATGGCCATCACGGGAGTAGCGATTTCAGCAATCGCTCTCTTCGGCATGGTCTTCGTCGACAGTGTGATCGGATGGGTGGCTTGCCGTGCACTTCTCGGATTCGCCGGCGGGTTGGCGCTTCCTGGCCTACGTCGAGCAGCGACGGTGCTCGACCCCGACAATGTTGGCGAGAACCTCGGGCGACTCGTCGTCGGCGAGATCGGCGGATTCTTGACGGGGCCGATTGTCGCCGCACTATTCGTTGAAGCGTTCG
>Ga0315334_10000136_pt1 | contig 48918 bp, 46 predicted proteins | sample M150034915metaG_FD_205555 | JGI IMG/M metagenome (GOLD analysis project Ga0315334, IMG submission 205555) | Ammonia-oxidizing marine archaeal communities from Monterey Bay, California, United States - M1 500m 34915 | ecosystem: Environmental > Aquatic > Marine > Intertidal zone | place: USA... | reverse complement strand
GCTCAAGGTGGCACTAGTTATTACCACTGAAAAATTTTGTTCAAACAACTGATCCTTTAATTGGTCGCCAACCTCGATAGGCGCTCCCGACAATGTGGAATATTCAGGGTTATGGTCGAGCGATATCCAATAAACATAATTTTCTGTCCGCTCAAAAAGAAAATGCTGAATGAAGTTATTTACCTCAACAATGGAATTTTGAGTGTTCTGGATATCTCCCAAAATCTCGACAACGCTACGGTGGTTTTCATATTTTTCCAAAATTCTGTTCGCAGCAATCAATCCTCTTGATATAGAGGAAACTTGCTCTTCAATATCTCTTCCCTGCGAACACAGATCCTCCCATAGGGGTGGCTCTTCACCAATTTTGATCCGGTATTTATCCGATGGTAAAAAAGATGATTTTTCCGGAGTTGATTGCTTCATGATTCCCGTAGCAGAGGAAAAAAGAATATTGAAATTGTCCTGCAAATTTTTTAGTGACAAGGCAACAGATTCACTGGCGTTTAATAATCCTCTTACATCCTCTGCATTCATTTTTAATGGTGTAAGTAAGGTGTTTATATTTGAGAATATCGAATCTCGGCCTCTCAGTGATGAAAGAGTTTCACCAGCAAGACCGTGGGAAACTTGAAACCCAAATGCCTGAGTCGCTTGATCCTCAAGATGATGGGCTTCATCAATAACCAAAGCCCCGAATTCAGGAAGTAGGGACCTACCGGATTTAAGGTCCGCCATAAGAAGGGAATGGTTTACAACAACTAGATCGGAGGTACTTGCTTCTTCTCGAGCCTGTTTTAAAAAACATTTCCCGTTGTCTCCCCCACACATAAAGGCTCCTTCAGCATTCAACCTTGACCAGAGAAATCTGTGTTGGGTTCTAGATAAATTTAATTCCGCCTGGTCTCCTGTTAAAGTTGTATCCAACCAAACTAGAATTTTCGATATTAAAATGGTTTCAGTTTTGTCCAGCTGTTCTCTTGAGGCGAAGTAGCGGAATTTTTTAAGGCATAGGTAATTTCGCCTACCCTTTAATACCGAGTATTTAACATCATTATTCGCGTAAGACTTATGGGCTGACCTCACAACCCAGGCAGCAATCGGTAGATCTTCTTCCATCAATTGATCTTGCAGGTTTATTGTATTAGTCGAAATGATGACCCGCTTATCATTATCTTTTGCGTACTGAATTGCAGGAATTAAATACGCCATAGATTTACCGACTCCCGTTCCTGCTTCTATGACTGAAGTGCTGTTATTTTCAATTGTGTCTTTTACCATCACTGCCATATCCAATTGCTCTTGTCGCTCCTCGAAAGCAGTCAAAGAGTAGGCTAGGGCACCATGGTCGGAGAAAACATCTTGCAAATCAGCAGAGAAAATATTTTCTTTTGTTTGAACTTCAGTTTGGGATTCTGTTGAAGGATCTACCTTCAAGGGGAGGGTATTTTTATTAGTTTTCTCAGACAATAACCTTTCAGATAACAATGACTGCAAAACAGGAAGGCTTTCCCATGATCCCTTTGTTGCCATGTTGTTTATTTGTACAAAAGTTTGCAATTTTAAAGTTTTTATTGCTGTGATTAAGTTTATGAATAGATTCATGGTGTTTTCACAGTCTGCCATGGCCCTATGGGCATTGGAGATGTCCAAATCCAAAAACAAACTAAGTCCAGTTAGACTGTAATCCAATTGGCTAGGGTGAATAACATAAGATAAATCCAGAGTGTCGAATATGGTCCCTTCGAAATTAAATCCAAATTCCCTCAGAAACCCAACATCAAACCCAACGTTGTGCCCGATCAATACCGAGTCTCCTATAAAAGTTTTCAGTTTTGGGATGAGCGTACTAAATTCAGGGGCTGTAAAAACGTCCTTGTCGAAAATACCAGTGAGATCACTTATAAAGGGGGGTATTTTTCTTCCCGGATTAACAAAAGATTGATAAGTATCAGATATACCTTCTAAATCAAATTTAATGATAGCTATTTCTATTATGGCATCGTTACGGTAGTCCAAACCCGTAGTTTCAAGATCTATTACACAATAATTATTTTTGATTTGATCGCTATTTTGAGTGAGTTGTGTCATGTTATTTGTACTACGTTACTATAATCCTATGTTATCTATCTAAAAAGCCTCTGTCGTATATCATGTATGTGAGAAGGAATTAGGCTTAGGTACCGGTATATGAGCAACAAAAAAGATCGAAATGAAGTTATTAAACAACTATCAGATAAGGTTGGAGATTTCACCGTCTCCTTGCATTACGACCGACGGTTGTACAAACAAGACATAAAAGGCTCTATTGTTCATGCCTCTATGCTCTGCAATCAGAAAATAATAACTTTACCTGATAGGGACTTAATCCTCACGGGATTATTAGAAATAGAATCAGAGATTGAGACTGGGATTTTTACCTGGCGACCAGAATTAGAAGATATTCACATGAATATTGAGAGCCGATTGCATGAAAAAATAGGTTCCGTGGCCGGTAAACTTCACACTGCCCGTTCCAGAAATGATCAAGTCTCTTTGGACATGCGAATGTATGTTAAAGATTCGATAAATATCATAATAGAACAGCTTACAGCTTTCCAGCGCGTTTTATTGGATCTTGCATCGCAATACGACGACGTAATAATACCTGGGTACACTCATTTACAAAAAGCGCAGCCTGTGCTTTTTGCCCATCACCTGTTAGCGTATTTTGAAATGATCACAAGAGATAAAACAAGATTTAAGGAGGCATGTCAAAGAACTGATGTTTTACCGCTGGGTAGCGGGGCTTTGGCTGGACTTCCATATGATTTAGACCGTTCCTACGTTGCCAGGGAGTTAGGGTTCTCTCAGATTTCTGAAAATAGTATGGACGCGGTTTCAGACAGGGATTTCGTAATTGATTATTTATCTGCAGCATCGATATGCATGATGCATATTTCCAGGCTCTCTGAAGAATTAATTCTTTGGACAACAGAAGAGTTTTCACTTATTAAACTACCGTCAGAATACACTACCGGAAGCAGCATCATGCCACAAAAAAGAAATCCTGATTTTGCAGAGATTTCAAGAGGTAAAACTGGAAGGGTGTACGGTAACTTAATTTCTATGCTGACTATCTTGAAAGGCTTACCAATGACTTACAATCGAGATTTGCAGGAAGACAAGGAAGGATTTTTCGACAGTCATGATACTTTAACATCAGTATTGGAAGTTTTTGTCGGAATGCTTCCTGGTATATACGTAAATTCAGAAAAGGCTCGTCAGTCTGCTGAAGGCGGGATGGTTCTGGCTACTGACCTCGCCGATTATTTAGTAATTAAAGGAGTTCCGTTTCGAGAAGCCCATGGAATAATTAGTGAGTTATCAGATTTCGCTTCCACTAACCATAAAACGTTCACTGAGATTTCTTTAAAAGAGTATAGAAGTTTTTCTATGTTATTTGACGAAGACGTCTACGAAGTCAGTGTAGAATCTTCGATTAGTTCTCGAAACACGGTGGGTGGTACATCCTTCAAGATGGTGCAGCAAGCTATCAAAGCCGGTTATCGAAAACTAGAAGGATAAGATGGCTGAATTTAAACTGCATCCATCGATTCTATCCGCTGATTTTTCTCAGCTGGACAGACAAATTCACGAGGTCGAAAGTTGCGGGGCCGACGGCATTCATATCGATGTTATGGACGGGCATTTTGTCCCTTCAATCACATTTGGGACCCCCATAATAAAAGCTGTGAGAGGTTTATCCCATTTACCCTTAGATATACACATGATGACCACACACCCGGAAAAACATTTTTCTGAATTCACCACTGCAGGAGCTGATTCGATTACAGTCCATTACGAAGCCTGTCCAAAATTGAAGGACACACTGGTAGAGCTAGATAAATTTGATGTCAAAAAATGTGTAGCGCTAAGTCCTAGAACCCCCATTGAAAAGATTTTCGGAATTCTTCACATGGTAGACCAAATATTAATAATGTCAGTAGAACCAGGTGCGGGCGGGCAGAATTTCCTTCCAGAAAGCCTAATGAAAATTCAAACCCTGTCTAAGGAAATAGAATCTCAAGGACTCTCCATACCTATACAGGTAGATGGTGGGATAAATCCAGACACTACCTTGGAGACTGTGCGTAGTGGAGCAAATATATTAGTAGCGGGCAGCGCGGTTTTTAATGATACTTTTTCCGTATGTGATGGTATATCTAAACTGAGAAATTCATCATTGTGAACGTTTTAGGTATAGAAACCTCGTGTGATGACACCGCAGCAGCTGTTATAACGGATGGTACATCAATCCGGTCAAACATAGTGGCATCTCAGTCGGACATGCACAAGAAATATGGGGGCATCATCCCTGAAATAGCCTCAAGGGAGCATTTCACATCTCTTATCCCCGTTGTCAGTGAAGCTCTAGATAAAGCTGAAATGACTCACAGGGATATCGACGCAATTGCCGTCACATATGGCCCAGGATTAGCGGGCTCTCTTTTGATAGGCGTGAATTCAGCAAAGGGTTTATCGATGTCTTGGGACAAACCATTAATAGGAATAAACCACTTAGAAGGGCATATTTATTCAGCTTGGCTGGAAGGCTTTGAACCGGATTCCAAGGCAGGATTTCCCATAGTTTGCCTAATAGCATCTGGAGGTCATACTGACCTTGTATTGATGAAGGACCACTTAGAATATGAATTGCTAGGTAAAACCCGGGATGATGCTGCCGGAGAAGCCTTTGATAAGGCTGCCAGAGTGCTTGGTCTAGGTTTTCCTGGAGGGCCCGAAATTCAAAAAATGTCTGAGAAGGCTCAAGATAAGATCAGTCCCTTACCGAGACCCCAAATAAAAAATTCTTTAGATTTCAGTTTCAGTGGGCTTAAAACAGCGTTGGTAAGGCGGGCTGAGTCCGATGGATTTTATCCCGCTGTTGACGACAAAGGCCCAAGTGTCTACCAAACAACAGAGTATTCCTTTGCTTTTCAAGAAGCTATCGTTGATTGTCTAATAAGAAATACCAAACAAGCAGTTCTTGAAACCAATAGTAAGGCTGTAATTCTTGGTGGCGGTGTTGCGGCCAATAGTCGCTTAAGAAAAAGGATGAACGAGGTTATCGACATACCAATCTTTGTACCACGTGCTCAGCTTTGTACAGACAACGGAGCTATGATAGGGGCCGCTGCATTCTTTCACCTCAAAAACGGGTTCCCTCTACAGTTAGACATGGATGCTGTTCCAAACCTGAGAATAGGGCTTACCGCGGAATAAAAACCCTATTCACATCGGGGTTTTTAGAATTATCAGTGTTTATATATTTCAATACTGTACCCATCAAATCTCTCAATTCATCGTCGGACAAATCTTTTTCAAGGGGAAATTTCGCCGAGAATCCATTAGATTGGATTACAAAGCACGGCTGGTTTTCTTGAGAATATTGATCAAACAAGAGAAACGATCCCATTAGAGTGAGCACACATAAGGCAATGATTTTTATAAAAAATCCATCTAAAGCAGCCATAGCTATAAAGGCTAAAACCACAAGCATCGCTAGCCAAACAAAAGTGAATCTTGACTGTCTACTAATGGATTCAACGTAAACAGATTCTACAGAATCATATTTGATAAAGCCTTCCCTTTTCCCGTCTTTCCCGGTAATCGTGTAAGAAAGTCCATTTGCCGATGGGTATATCTGGTGAGTTTCCTGTGTACGCTCTGTGAAAGGTTCCATATAGGTGAAGATATCTCTTTCTGATATATTAATCGATATATTTTTAAAGGCATTATAAATGGAAAGACCCACATCAAAACCTATCGGCCATCATTATCTCGAATTAGACACTCCAGCCTTATTAGTAAATAGCAAACTCTTGAAGTCCAATATAGAGAATGCGAAATCCTATCTAAAGGATACATCCTGTAAACTCATTCCCCATGTAGGCATACACGGGGCAGCAGGGATTGCCCGATACCAAACGAATTTTGATCACGAAGCCCCGGTATTTGTTGATACCCTTCAGCAGGCGCATTCTTTCGCAAATAATGGCTTTAAAAATATAATTATTGAATCCCCGCCCGTTGGTACAGGTAAGGTGGAATCTTTGCACCGACTGGTGAACACAGCTCATGTCACCATATCTATTTCCAATTTGGCTCATCTAAATCTGCTTAAGCACTTCTCCAGCCAAAATCTCTCCGTCCTGTTCAGAATCCCGAATAAATCAGACTCAGTTGGAGTTGAAACCCATCAGACATTATTAGAGCTTGTAAAACTACTCGAGGAGCATTTCGAAATTAATTGGAAAGGACTGATCACCGTCTCTAAAGGTAGTGACAGTTTAGAAGAGTCTTTTAAGGATATTCTATCTGCTAAATCTTTTCTTCAATCTCATTTTTTCACCACCAATGAGTTGTTGATAAACACATCAAATCAATCATTGACGAAAGCTCATCCCAGCCTGCCGTCGGAGATTACTGGTTTGATATCTGGAAATTATCCTTTCGAGATAAATGGATATTTCCCGGTCTGCTCAGTAGTGTCAACAGTTATGAGTACCCCTGAACCTGGGCGGGCATACATAGATTGTGGGCAAAAAGCTATTAGCATAGATCGAGGAGTTCCATCCGTCGTCAATTATGGAAATGTTGTGGTAGAAAAAATGAGCGCCGAACACGGATACCTTGTTTTTGACACGGCCGAGATGAATTTGGAAATCGGTGACAAAATTTTACTGAGGCCAGCTAACTACTCAGACACCTTTAACCTTTACGATTTTATAAACCTCATAAAAAATGACCGATTAGAGTCAGTCATTGAAACCACCGCCCGTGGTACATTCAAATAAAATCAGGAAAACATTATGCAACCATATCGCCCAAACGTAGGCGCCACAATTGATCTGATAGAAACCCCAAGTCTTCTTATTGATCTCGAATTAATGGAATCGAATTTTGATGTTATTTCAAAAACTTATTCCAATACCCTATGTAAAATGCGTCAGCATGCAAAAAATATAAAGTGTCCTGACATATTATGGCGCCAAATAGAAATTGGTGGCACTTTAAACGGGGTGTGCACAGCCAAGGTTTCAGAGGCTGAAGTCATGGTTGAAGGCGGCATACGGGATGTGCTAATCACGAGTGAAATTGTAGGTGAAGATAAACAAAGAAGGTTGGCATACCTCGCAAAAAGAGCGGATGTGAAAGTTTGCATCGACAATAAAACAAATTTAAATTCTTTGTCTTTAGTAGCTCAGGGAATAGGTTCTGAAATTGGAGTCTTGATAGAAGTTGATACATCCATGGGCCGGGCAGGCATTCGAACTGCTGAAGAAGGAGTCGAACTAGCAATATTGGCGGAATCGCTAGCTTCAATAAAATTTTTGGGTGTTATGAGCCATCAAACAGTGGATGGCTTCGCGGATAAGGAAACACGGTTCATAGAGGGTAAACGGTACATAGACAAATGCCTGGCAGTGAAGACTGCCATTGAAGATCATGGAATTGAAGTCACAATCGTTTCGTCAGGGGAAACTTTTTCTTACGACGTTGCTCCCCAAATAGAAGGTGTGACTGAAGTAGAAGGGGGCACTTATGCCCTCATGAGCGGTCCTGCAAAATATATGGAAGAATTTTCTCTAGCAGGAAAGGTTTTAACAACCGTTATAGATATGACTGAAACGGAGATTGTAATAGACGCTGGCCTGCGGTGTTTGGGCGGACCTCTCGGGGTAACACCAACCATCGAAGAACAGGATGAATTAACCTTCATAGAAATGCATGATTCCTATAGTGTCCTCAGTGTAAAAGGAGAAAATATTTTCAGAATCGGTCAAACTTTATTCATCTGCACCTCCCAGCAGGATATATTGGTTAACAGATGGGATAATTTCATTGGAGTTCGTGATGGCGTGGTTGAAGCTGTTTGGGACATATCAGCCAGAGGGTGCCATCACTGAGTTAGTTAAACAATGTCTATATCTAAATGGTTCTTCGCTCAATGGTACGATGTCTTAAATTCAATTGTCGAACCCAAAGTCATTCCGTATCGACATTTGACAGCGGGGAAAAGCCATGGCAAAACCCTAGAGGTCGGTGGTGGGACGGGAGCAAATTTGCCATATTTCGAAACGACCAGCTCCTTAACCATAGTCGAACCCGATGTTCACATGACCAATAAGCTTCGCAAGAAGGTTAATAACTTGAACAAAGATATATCAATCGTAAAATCGTTTGGGGAAAAACTGCCATTCGAGGACAACATCTTTGATTCAGTTGTCACAACCCTAGTTCTCTGTATGGTAAATGATGTTGAAAAAGTTATCTTGGAAATTTATCGAGTGCTTAAACCGGGTGGGAAATTTTTCTTCTACGAACATACTGTTGCTGGAAGTTTCTCCGGGAAATTACTACAGCAACTTTTAGACCCTATATGGATTCTTACCACCACGGGATGCCACCTTAAAAGAGATATACTAGGTGTCGTAAAATCTGCTCCGTTTACCAAATTAGAATATGACATATTCAATCTCAACGTAGGGATTCCAATTACTATCCCCAACATTGTGGGTTCGGGAACTAAATGACAGTATCTGAACAGACACTTAACCATCAAGTTGATTGTCGTGGTATGCCTTTGATAAAAGGCCCTGATGAAATCGGGATTTCAGCATCAGGAATCATTTATGACCGATTTGGGCGCGTACTTCTTCAAAAACGAACTGACATAGGTTGGTGGGGGCTACCAGGAGGCCGTTTAGAAATTGGAGAAAATTTGACCGACTGTGTGGAAAGAGAGGTCCTCGAAGAAACTAACATCACAGTGAGGGCAAAAGCATTGATAAAATTGTATTCCGATCTTACAGAATACACTGCTATCCAATATCCAAACGGAAAACTAGTCCAATACGTGACTGCATTATTTCTTTGTGAAAAAATTTCAGGGTATTTGATTATGTCAAATGAAAGCACTGATTTAGGATATTACGACCCTCAAAATTTCCCGGAAAACACTTTACTCTCTACCAGATTAAGGGTAAAAGATGCACGAGAATTCTCTAGGTCAGATAAAGGATATTTTGATGTCATTGAATTGGAAAAATGATCCGGACTTAAGTTCCAAAAGTGATATGGACTACCTACAGGATTTGATCGAATCCCTGACTTCTCTTTTACATTCAACGCCAGAAGATAAAATTCTATTGTTCCGCAGGGGCAACGCCTACCTAGATAAAGGAAAGTATGAAGAAGCTATATTGGATTATTCAGCAATAATAGGAATGGACCCATCAGATTCTACTTCATTAAACAATAGGGGAATTTGCCTACGATCCCTTGGTGACCCTGATAATGCAATCAGGGACTTCAATAAAGCAATCGAATTAAACAACGAATATAGGGATGCCTATAATAACCGTGGGATGGCACTCTCAGATAAAGAGGATTACCCCAACGCTATCAAGGATTTTACTCGGGCCATAGAAATTGATAGTGAATATTGGTATGCATACAACAACCGTGGCATGGCGTTGTGGGTTATCGGGGAGAAGGATTCTGCCGTCGTTGACTACAACAAAGTAAGGTTGTTAATTGGTTCTTAAATACTATTCGTTAAAATATATCTTGTTTTGGCCAACTATTTTCAGGGTTTTGTGAGGGTCTATTACTGGAGGTCCGTCCCCGGTTAAAACTATCGTGATCGAATCTCCATTTCGTAAAGGTATTGATCGCTCGCCATCTAAACCTATGGTGCATGGAGATCTTTTCACCACATAGGGATGGTTTGGGATCATGTGAGAAATAGCCTTGATTCCAACTTTGGCAATATTACCTGCAGTCAGAGGAGCAGAAACATACTTGGAATCGATCTGTTTTTCTATTTCAATGTGAAGTCCATGGGAATCCGTTTCGGATAATGGGTTCGTAAGACCTCCAATAGAGGAAAGTCCTATACTGTCAGGTTTGGCAACAGCTAAAAATATCTCCGACACAGTGTTTATATCCCAAATAGCCCGTGCACCAACATAGGTTTCTGTTGATATAGCTATGTCCACTAAAGCCGTATCAATCAGATCCATTGCCATATCTCGGCTCTTATAAACATTCATTTTTTTACACCTAGGGGCACATAACTCTCTATCGACTAGGTGACCTGCCACAGTTCCTGCGGCCATACCCGCTAATGTTCCCTCAATCAAGAATGGAAACACATTATTGGTACCGGTAGACAATGGCATAATCGGAACCTCGCATGTGCCTAAAGCCACGGCACGATTGGTACCATCACCCCCCAAAGTAACAATGGCAGAAGCTCCGTGATTTTCCATCAATTTTGCCGCAGTAATGGTATCTTGCTCGGAATTGAAAATACTCATTTCAAGAAACTTTACCGAAATACTCTCCTGTAAATTAGCGACAGCTTCTTGTGCAATACGCCCATAGTCCGGCATAAGTAATACTTCATTTACGCCAACTCCAGAAAGTCCTTTAATGACTCTTCGTAGAGTATTGACCTTTTCCTGATTTGAAACGAATCTGCTTTGAGAGATAAGTCGCCTTATGTCTTTACCAGCCGAGGGATTCGCTATTATTCCAACCGTTGTCATTTAACAAGTGCCTAACATCTTTACTTTTCTATGAAGCAGATTATAGTGTTTCATAAGGATAGTTTGTTGATATGACAGTAATTAAAAATGGCCCAAAAACAAAAAAACTGAAAGTTAAAGCGGTTTCTGATTTGCTTTCCATTATTTATGGTCCTATCCCATGGGAACCTAGATACAATGCCTCCGAAGAACTGGTCTATACCATTTTGTCCCAACACACCTCAGACATCAATTCAGAAAGAGCTTTTCATAACCTATTAACTGTATTCGGCGATTTGGATCATATAGCCGATGCCAGCGTTGATGATATTGAAGTAGCGATAAGAAGAGGCGGGCTCTCAAAAACAAAGGCCCCACGGATAAAATCCATTCTCAATGAAATCAGAGAGGAATTAGGTTCCTTTGATCTTAGCTTTCTCGCCGAAATGCCCCTCAAAGATGCCAAGGCTTGGCTTATCAATCTAAAGGGAGTGGGACCCAAAACTGCGGCCATAATTCTTTGTTTTTCATTCGGAATGCCTGCCATGCCTGTAGATACTCACATTTACAGAGTGGCCCAGAGGTTGTCCTTGGTGGGGAAAAAAATATCGGCTGAGAAAGCCCATGACATTTTAGAATCGTTAATAGAACCTAAAGAAGTTTTCCAATTCCATATGTACTTAATTAAGCATGGACGAGATACCTGCAAGGCCCAAAGGCCGAAATGCCATCAATGTTCTCTCACTGAATTGTGTCCTTCATTCAAAAGGTATCAATAGGGTGCAAATACCACTAATGTACTAGAATATACCTCCTGGCAAAATATTAAAAATATACCGAAGGTTTACTATGAAAGTAGGAATTATCAATGTCACAGGTTACGCGGGAGCTGAGGTTGCCCGGATTTTAAGTGAACACGAAGAGGTCGATATTGCATGTGTAACTGGTCGGAGTGGGGCCGGGAAAAATATTTCTGACATATTTCCTCATTTGGCTAATTTAGATATAGAAATATCACCGACTCTGGACAAAAGTGTAGATTTTGTGTTTTCTGCACTACCCCATGCTGCCAGTGCAGAGGCTTTAAAAGACGCAATCAACTCAGGAATAAAAGGCGTAGATATCAGTGCGGACTTCCGTATTCGGAATCTCGACACTTATTCGGAATGGTATAACGTAGAACACCCTTGTCCAGAATTGATGGAGTCCAGTGCATATGGTTTACCTGAGCTGCACCGTTCTGCGATCAAAGACTGTCAAATCGCTGCCAACCCTGGGTGCTATCCGACTGCCTCCATATTAGGCCTCGCACCCGCCTTACAGGCAGGAATTATAGAACCAGAAGTCATCGTTGATGCTAAATCTGGAGTATCAGGAGCTGGCAGGGGCCTCTCGCTCAAAATCCATTATTCCGAAGTCAATGAAAACGTGAGTGCATATGGGCTGGATGGCCATCGCCATATGCCAGAAATTTCACAGGAATTAGATTTACTATCTAACGAACATGTCAACCTCACTTTCCTACCTCACCTGATCCCAATGACACGAGGTATATTAGCTTCTTGCTACGCACCTTTAAAAAATAGTTTTATCGAAACAGCAGTAGACCTCAAATCAGAAATAAGGGCTCTTTATAGGGATTTTTACAAAGATGAAAGATTTACTCACGTTATCGATTCTCCTCCAATGACAAAACAAACTCTCGGAAGTAATGATTGCGTCATATATCCGACGGTCGACATGAGGGCAGGTAGGTTGATGGTAATCAGTTGTATAGACAACCTCGTGAAGGGCGCCGCAGGCCAGGCCATTCAAAACATGAACATAATGTGCGGTATGCCTGAAGACTTGGGATTAACCCAATTGGCGATATATCCATAGGGTTATTTTCCATCTAAATAATCGTTGCTCTATCCCAACCGAGGACATAGACTATTTAGTGTTGTTTAAACAACTGACGATTTTTTGAAACTAACATGGCCCCATCGTCTAGCGGTCTAGGACACCGCCCTTTCAAGGCGGAGATCGCGGGTTCGAATCCCGCTGGGGTCACCATGACCATTTATTTTAGGAAGGTTCTTTTTGGAATTTAACGACCTCGGCCTCGATAAACGCCTAATGGCGGGCATTCGATCAGCTGGCTATACGACTCTTACCCCAATACAGAATAAAGCTATCCCACTTTCAATAGAAGGCCGGGATTTATTGGGATTAGCACAGACAGGAACTGGAAAGACTGCTGCCTTTGCAATTCCATTATTACAAAAATTGTCTGTTGGTTATACAGGCAAAATAAGAGCTTTAGTGATAGCCCCTACCAGAGAGCTAGCTGACCAAATCCACCAACACATATCTCAGTTGAGCTCTGGGTTGAAGACCAGATCCATTGCCTTATATGGAGGAGTTTCTAAAAATCCTCAAGATGAAAAATTACAAAAAGGCGTAGACATAGTAGTTGCCTGCCCGGGTCGCCTGTTGGATCACCTCAGAGAATCAACTATCGATTTGTCAACTTTAGACACATTGGTGTTGGATGAAGCTGACACAATGTGTGACATGGGTTTCCTACCTGATATTCGAAAGATAATCACTCATTTACCATCCAAGAGGCAGACCCTATTTTTTGCCGCTACTATGCCAAGTGATATTAGAAATTTGGCCAAAGATATTTTGGATAACCCGACTGAAGTTCAGATAGGAATTATCGCTCCAGCAAAAACAGTTGCTCATTCTCTTTATCCGATCACAGAAAAGCTTAAAAGCCAGTTGTTTTTCCGACTAATAGAAACCACAGCGACAGGTCAAGTAATAGTATTCACCAGAACAAAACATCGAACCAAAAGGCTGTTCGCGGAGCTGGATAAGAGAAAATACAATGTAGCAGCCCTTCAAGGTAATATGTCGCAAAATAAACGGACTCAAGCCATAAATGGTTTTCGGAAAGGTAAATTTGATTTTCTAGTGGCTACTGACATAGCCTCCCGCGGTATTGATATTCCAGAAATCACACATGTAATCAACTACGATATGCCAAACACCGTAGATGCTTATATACATAGGATCGGGCGCACAGGAAGAGCAGAAAATCTTGGTGAAGCCATAACTCTTTCAATACCCGAAGACGAATCAATGATTACCAGAATTGAAAAAATCCTGAAATCACAGATTAAAAGAAAAACTATTAGTGATTTTAGCTACGGAACTTCGTTTGATCCCGACAGACGATCAACTCCCAGTCAGAATGTAAAATCGCAAAGTTCAAGAAATCATGCTAGACGTTCATCCGGTTGGAAAAGGCGGAAGGAATCTGGAACCAATCGTGGCCCTGCAAATGCTGGGGCGAAATCAGCCCGGCCTAATTAATCTGATAAAGCGGAATACACTAGCGAACGCAATTCTCTCCGAACATTGTATGTACTGGAAGGGAGTAACTGGGTCAGAAAAACTACTGCCATGTCTTCTAATGGATCTATCCAAAAAGCTGTGCTAGCGGCTCCACCCCAAGCTAATTCTCCTTTACTGCCAGAAACCTGTGAGGCTGCTGGGTCTAGCAAAATTGAAAATCCCAAACCAAACCCGACCCCGGTGTATGAAGTTTCACTCCACCTCCCATACGCACAACTCCTTAAGTCCTTTCCGTTCGTAAGATGATTAGAGCTCATCAAATCTAAAGTTTTTCGACTTAATATCCTGTGTCCCGCTAGGCTTCCTCTTCCTAAAATCATTTTGCAAAACGCCATATAGTCATCCAATGTTGACACTAGACCTCCTCCTCCAGAAAACAGGGTAGGGGGATTAATGTAAGACCCAGTATTAGCGTCATCGACTAATATCGGCTCTTGTCCTTCCCTATACTCGTAATTGGACGACAAGCGCTGAGTTTTGGAGGAAGGAACGTAAAATCCCGTATCGGACATCCCTAAAGGTTGGAAAATTTCTTCTTCTAAAAACATGTCTAAAGTTTTACCGGATATCACTTCTATCAAGTAGCCACAAACGTCGGTAGAAACGGAATAATTCCAAGCCGTACCCGGTGAAAATTCCAATGGGATGGTACTTAACACATTCACGAATTCTTGAAGGTTTTGCTGTGACTCCTTTTCGATACCAAGTTCTCGATATGCAGCGTCAACATTCGATCGTTCCATAAACCCGTAAGTTAATCCGGATTGATGACTAAGTAGATCCCTTATTGTCATTTCCCTATCAGGATAAGTCGTTTTGTAGTTTCCAAAAATTCCTTCTGAATAAACGTTCAGGTCTTTGAAGGCTGGGATATATTCTGAGACAGGATCGTCTAACTGAAGCAAACCCTTTTCATACAAAGACATCAAAGCTACAGAAGTTATTGGCTTTGTCATTGAATATATTCGAAATATAGTATCCCGTTCGATGGGTTTACGAGATTCCCTATCCATTAATCCTAGGGTGGATATAAAACCTAGTTGGCCGTTCCTATATATTCCAGTAAGAGTCCCTACATACCTATTTGTGTCTATGTATTTTTCCTGCAAGTAAGATTCAATGTTTTTCAGCTTCTCTGTTGAAAATCCAAAGGTGCCCATGTAATTTTGACCTCTATTTTATTTGTATTTGAAGGTTAATTGTTCCTTACTTTAATGTAATACATCCCCATATTGTTTCATTTTCCCCTTAAGATGCCCCTCCAAACTTGAACCTCCTGTAGACTTTCATAAGCCCTCAGGTGACAATACTACCTATACTGTTTTGGCTGACCCATTTTGATAACAAATGCTTTATGAGTACTCGAATTGTACAAAAAGTTCATATACATATTTTTCATTGCCTTCGCTTTGGTTTCATGTCAGGTAGATTCGAGCTCAGATGTTGCCAATAATTCCCTTACACAGAAAGATGAAACGGTGACTCCGTTTGTACCACTTTTTCAAGACTTAGATAAAATTGTTAGAGCAACTGTAGAGGCTAGATTAGATAATTTTGAGATTAGCCGTGAGGTTGAGAGTCAGCTTTCCATTGCTTTGACGGCAACGTCCATCGCCGTCTATGGCACCGCCACAAAAACCAACACTCCTCTACCGACTTCTACACCAACTCCTCTTCCTACAATAACTAACACCCCAAGTCCTTTGCCTACAATAACTAACACCCCAAGTCCTTTGCCTACATATACGCCACTACCAACACATACCCTTGTGCCCACCGCTACTTCCATACCGCCCACAAACACCCCAAATCCGACTATTACACCCTCTCCTCCACCTACCAGCACTCCAACTTCCACCCCTATACCAACCCCTTTACCGACAATGACACCAACCCCAACAATCACCACAATAGATGTGTTAGCTCAAGCAACAAAAAAGGTGGTGAAAATCCTATCTGGGTCAAGCGGGGGGAGTGGAGTTCTAGTGTCAGGAAATGATCCCTTAACAACGTTCATAATCACAAATGAACATGTCATCGAAAATAAATCTGAAATGCTAATAGAACTCTATAATGGAAATAAACACGAAGGGCAAATTATATTTGAAGATGAAGAGATAGATATAGCAATTATTGAAATAAATGCTATTGATTTAGAAGTATTTGATATACCCCTTGTTGGTCCCCCTGCTATTGGTCTGGAAGTTTATGCCTTAGGTTATCCATTAAATGAAAACTACTCAGTTACTTCAGGGATAGTCTCAGCCAACCTTTATGAAGAAGATTCTGGTATTCAGATGGTACAAACTGACGCGGCTCTCAACCCTGGTAACAGCGGAGGAGCTTTGATCAACAGAAATGGTGACCTGATCGGTATTAATACCAGTAGAAAGGAAAAAACTGGGTCTGGGCGTATTGTGATAAATATGGGGTATGCAACTTTAATTGACGAAGTCTATCAAAAAAGTCCCCATCTTTTTAATGTGGACATTCAAAGGTGAATATAAAGCTATATCCCCGTTTCTATCCGGCTAACAGTTCAGACTGACGCTTCATTCTATTAGAATGCTCTCTCGCGAATTTGGCAACCGATTGGAAAATTGTATCGGGGTCCAAACCTGCCTCTTTCAAAACTTCTCCCTCAGAGCCTCCACTTAGCCACAAATCATCATGATCCGAGACCAATGAATACTCTTCCGTTAAGGGGCCAACTCCTGTGACAGGCCACATTCTTTTAGTGCCCGTACTTACGATCATCATATTGTATTTGGCCGAAGCAGGCAGCACATGATCCTTATATTCTTGAGATTGCCGATTAAATAGATCTTCTGAAACAGCCGATATTATACGGACGTTATGACCTTCAGATTCAATCTGTTCCATTTGGGCCACCAAATTACTAGTGCATGAAGAGCCTTGTACTACAATGTATCCTTCTTTAGGTTTAGATGTATCAAAATCCTTCAGTATATAAAACCCCTTGGCCGCAGCTTTGATATCCGAATCGGCCAATTTACTTCTATCTACCACCGGAAAATCTGGCCTTGCCACCTCTAAAACTATGACTCCCACCTTGGGATCCCTAGCCGCTATTTCTGCCGCTGCCAAATATCCAGGGGCGACATCGTTATAGTCCCAAAAATTAAGAGTTATCACTTGATCTCTTGGAAACAGTTTCCATACTTGTGGAGAAAATATACCAAAATGTGTACGAGCATCAGCTGCAGTTTCAGGGCCAGAATGCCCTGCAAGAATATTCAAAACCCCTAACCTAAAGGGACTATCTTGGTTTTGTTGGCTCCAGACCCTCACCGGCAAGTACATAAGTGGCGTGAAAGCACCATAAGTACCACTCAGTGCCCAGACTCCGGAATGTTTTCCAGGGTCGAGTGAGGCTGACTGACTCACCAGTCCAACAGCTGTCGATACATTGCCGGCCTCCTGTATCGCAGATCGGAGTCGAACTCCAGCCGGGTTTGTGATTGGGTCAAATTCTCCCCATATTGAGCCTTTCTCAACGTTGATAGAGTCAGCAAGATCAGCAGCCGCTAAAACTAGTCTGTTATCAGTCACATAATTGACCCATTTAACGATTTCCGATATAGCCCTTCTACTTCCCTTAGGAACTCCAGGTTTCTCAAACATATTAATTTCTAGTTCTTTCTGTTCCCCTGAGACGGGGTTTGTTACAGTTACCGTCTGGGGTTCAAGCGAAAGGGTTCTATAATCTAATCTTTCATCCATAAAAGGGTCGATACTGGTATCGATACGGGTTGAAATTTGATCCTTCACTTGCTCGCCGATTTTCACCAACCTGTCGGCTATCCAGTCCCCCAAACCATTTTTATCCAACACTGACATTACAACATCGATATTCTCTTTGTACTGGATCAAACGTTCTCTTTCATCCGAAATTGGTCCATCCGAAATACCTTTGAATTTCACGCCAAACCGCTCTTCAAAGGTTGACGCAAGAGCCAAGAAATATTCGGAATTCATTGCAAAAGTGTAGGGGTGGCTTTGAAAACTTGTGATCTGGTTTCCATATCCAGGTATTTGTCCATTTTCCGCACCAGGCCACCATCCCTTAGTTGTCTTTCCTATTAAGATCATAGGCCTACGGTCAGAGGGATCAGTATCCTCCATAGCTTTAAATGCCGCCACTACTTGGCCCATATCATTAGCATCATCTACAGAAAATACATTCCAGCCATATGAAGTCCATTGATCTACGATCCTGTAGGATTCGTATTGAGGCTGTATAACTCCCCCAATTAGTTCATCGTCAATTCCAGCATTGTTGTAAGACATAAGAACCCTCAGGCGCTTCCCCACCTGTTGGGCAACTGCCTGGGTCTTCATCTCTTGCGAATGACCAGAAGTCATTGCGAACTCACCTTCCACTGCCATCACTTTCGGTGATTCGGAAGCACCTATAATATCCCAGAATGTAGCTTTACCAGCAGCTGTAGCAATCCCTATTCCTGATGGGCCTCCATTCACATCATTAGTCGCATCTGTACTCTCAGAATGGCCAGACAACGCGCGTATGCCTCTCACTTGAGCTTGCGCCATCGCTGGGTGATCGACCAGTCCATTTTGTTCAAGTATGGTCCGCATTCCCTGCTTAGATCTTCTAAAACCTATGCAATCGATTGGAAGTAATGTTTGGTTGTAATCCGCCTGATATTTTTTATCTCCAGTGTTTTGGTATTTCTGATATAAGGCCTCCCCTAGAACCATCCAAAGCGCGTAAGTGACTGGAGCATTATGTCCTCCGGCCAGCATGAACTTGTCTGAATAAGGGTGCTTCGGCCTCCGATAATCGTATTTAAGACCACCTAATTCGGGACCAATAAGGTGAGAGGCGACCGTATAAGGTGTGTAGGCCAACGGCCCACCAAAATGGCCTGTCTGGCAATAGTTACCCATCAAAACTAATGTCATCGCTGTCACAAATGACACATCATCTAGGTATTGTTTATCAAAATCGGGTAGAGTCACTTCACGGGCATCAAGGATTGATGACAAGGTGACCGTGCTTACTTTAGGCATGTGCTAAATACGTCCTATTTATTATTTACCGTCAAACCACACGTCATGCCCACCAAAAATAAAATATCCCTACGGCCAAAGCAGCAAGCATATCCTTTAACTCAGAAGGCAAAAACCGGCTAGTGAATCTTATTGGAGGTAAGTGTTTCAGTCAACCAAAAAAAACTAGAATTTAGCCTTACAGATCAGGATGGAAATTTGTAAGCCCCAAGCTCTTTTCATAGGTCCGAGCAATTCTGCAAAGCATTGGTTCGGACAAAGGGTGTCCTGACACTTGAATACTGAGTGGAAGTCCGTCGTTATTAAGTCCAGATGGGACAGATACCGTCGGGTATCCATTGTAATCAAAAGGAACCGTAAACCTTTGAAAGGAGGTCCCTCTTCTATCGTCCATAGGTCCATAACTTATGGAGTCATCGACATAATGAGGGGGTTTTATTACTGTCGGAGATATCATTGCATCTATGTCAACAAAGGATTTCCTTAACTTTCCATTACACAAAACTCGCTGGCGAGATGCATCTATATATTCTTGACTAGTCACAGATAAACCATGTTCTAACCAACCCCTGAACCACAATCCATATTCTAATGCTCTTTCCGGGAAAAAGGCGGAATGAGCATTCAAGGCCTCAGCGGTGCAAAGAGTCTTCCAAGCTGGAAGGAAGGAATCGATATCATCTAGTTCAATGTTTTTTATTGTGGCTCCATGGTGCTGCAAAATTTCTAAAACATTTCGAGTAGCTTTAACGATCTCTCCATCCACTCCATCCTCTGAATAATGTTCTGAATAACCTATCGTCACACCATCTAAATTGGTATTTTCAATATCGTTAAATGTTGGGGCTATATTTGGAACTGTAGTCAAATCATTTTCATCAAATCCGGAAATTACAGCCAATATTAGAGCTGCATCTCTAACATCACGGGTCATAGGTCCCACATGATCAAGTGTCTGTGCTAGATCTAAGACGCCGAATCGACTTACACGTCCGTAAGTCGGTTTAATTCCAACCAGTCCGCAGGCAGAGGAGGGGAATCTAATAGACCCTCCGGTATCACTACCAAGGGAACCCGTGCAAAGGCCCAAAGCTGTGGCTACCCCTGAACCACTTGAAGATGAACCAGCCCATTTGTCGGTATCCCAGGGGTTTTTAGGTATAGATCTTTTTGGGTTGTATCCTCCCATGGCTCCTTCAGTTAGATTCAATTTACCTAAAATTACCGCCCCTGCAGTCTTTAATCGGGAAACAACCGTCGAATCATAGTTAGGTATGTTTTCTTCAAGAACAGCCGTACCACCCATAGTTTTGACCCCGGTCGTGTAGCACAAATCTTTAACTGCCACAGGAATGCCATGTAATGGGCCACGTATTTGCCCATCTCGCAGTTCCTTAGATAATATTCCAGCTTGTTCAAGAGCCTGATCTGCCACAACAGTTGCGTAACTTAAATAGCCGGAATCCAAAGAATCAATTCTTTCAAGAAAATGCTGAACTACACTAACCGGCGTCTCTTCACCACCAAGGTATAACTCAGTGATTTCTTGAATGTTTTGATAATGAATCGGTGATTTAATCACATTTTTACCCGCAGTGTCGGCATCTCGCGTTTTCACTCGCAAATATCAATTGGGCATCGAGTTCTTCCATCGCATAGTCTATCAGGATGCGAAGGGCTTTCGAATCATCCGGCAACCCAAACTCGGCGGTTTGCTCAGCGAACCATTCAGCTTGATCGGTTTCAATCGTCGCGGCAAAGTTTGTCTTTTCATGAGCCATAATTTCCTCTCTGTTTCAATTTGACTTATTATAACCGGAAGGAGCAAACCATTTAAGCCTGCTTATAGATCAATAGAGAGAGTTCTATAACGTATGGTCACGAGAGACATTAGGAGGCATCAAATGTCGAACGAAGATCAAAATTGGGAATTCGGGGTAAGAGATGACGGTCACTCTATCGTTAGCGAGACTGATACAGCACCGGCTGTATTGGGGGAAGGGAATTTTCGTTACGAAGTTTCGGGGCAAAATTGGGGTGCTCTACCTGAAGGGTGGGTGTATAAAGAAGCTACAGCAGTAGATGTCGATTCCAAAGACAGGGTGTATGTTTTCAATAGAGGAACCACACCAATGATTGTATTCGACCCAGAGGGAAACGTCATTGATACGTGGGGAGACGGTGTATTTTCAAATCCACACGGCGTCACAGTCGGGCCCAATGATGAAGTGTACTGTGTAGACAATGGAGACCATACTGTCAGGAAATTTACATCAGATGGAAAATTACTTTTAACAGTCGGAACTCCTGGTAAATCAGCAGCGCCTATGAGCGGCATACCGTTCGCCAGACCTACCCATGTTGGCGTCGAGCCCAATACAGGTAATTTCTATGTAGCAGACGGCTATACAAATGCTAGTGTTCATAAATTCTCACCTGACGGTAAATTATTGTTTTCATGGGGGGAATCCGGAACTAATCCTGGGCAGTTCAATATTGTCCACGGGGTCAACGTAGATTCAAATGGCTGGGTCTATATAGCCGATAGAGAAAATCACCGAATCCAGGTATTTGATAGCAATGGAAATTTCGAGACCCAGTGGGTAAATTTATCGCGAGCCGCGATAAGCACCATCGATTCTGGCACTGGTGAAGAGTTGATGTACGTGGGTGAATATTTTGCAGGTATCGGATCAAACGACATGGGTACAGACCTAGGCCCAAGAATCTCAGTTCTTAATTTAAAGGGCGAGGTTCAAGCTCGAATCGGAAGGCAAAGCTACGGGGAGCAAAGCGGTAGATTTTTCTCACCACATGGCATTGCGGTTGACTCTAAAGGCGATATTTATGTGGCCGAAGTTTCATGGAGTGATTACGGCAGTAGTATGGATCCGCCAAGAGAGTTGCGATCCATGCAAAAGCTTGTCAAAGTTTAATTCTGTCTTCCGGGTCCTAAATAATCGGACCCGGATTGCCCCTGATAGAGATTAATTATTTTCTAAGACAGCCTGGCCTGCTTCCAAAGTTTTTACAATATCATCCACATCAAAAACACATCCTCCCCATGTTCCTCCGGAAGCGGATTGCAGTGCAGCCCAAAGTCTTGTATCTTCCGGCAATTTAGGATGAGGTGACAAATCCCGGGGAATCGGTCTTGTAGAAAGTTCTTTATCGCCCCAATCGGACCCCATATAAGCACCTAATTCACCAATGAGGTTTATACTCCCAAACAGGTTAATACGGTCAACTATGATCTCAATTTGATCTCCATCTTTCAGTTTGGCGATCGGACCATCTGCCAAAGCTTCTGGTCCCACGTGTCCTATACAAGCGCCGGTAGACACCCCGGAAAATCTAGCATCTGTTATCAAGGCAACATGTTTACCGTAGGAAAGATGTTTTAATGCGGCGGTGATTTGATAGAGTTCTTCCATACCGGTACCTTGGGGTCCTGCGCATTTCACAACCATAATATCTCCAGCCTGGATTTTCGATTTATCATCGGTGCTTTTGATTGCCCTTATGGCCTCATTTTCAGAAGAGAAAACCCTGGCAGGTCCAGTTTTTCTGTATACCCCATCTTTATCCACCACCGATGGGTCTATTGCCGTGCTTTTTATTACGGAGCCCTGAGGGGCAATGTTCCCCATTGGAAAAGTAACCGTACTTGTTAAGCCCCTTTTCTTTGCATCTTCAGGGGTCATGATCACATGATCCGGATTTACAGAATTGATTTCTGACAGTCTTTTTCTAACATCATGCCTCCTTTCAGAATCTTCCCACCAATCCAGGTTTTCTCCTAAATTTTGGCCCGTTACTGTTTTGACATTAGTGTCCAATAGACCCATGGCACGAAGATGCAGCATCACCTCCGGCACTCCACCTGCAGTATAAAGTTCCGAAGTTGGAAATCCTACTGGCCCATTTGGAAGAACATCGACTATTCTAGGGGTATTTTTATTTACCATGTTCCAATCATCGACAGTCATCCTAGTCCTACCGGCAGCATGAGCTATTGCGGGAAGGTGCAACAAAAGGTTAGTAGACCCCCCGCAAGCAGCATGTACAACCATGGCATTCCTAAGGGCGGCGTCAGTGATAATGTCAGAGGACAATGTGTTTTCAGATTCCATGAGCAGCAATGCTCTTGCGCTACGTTGGGCCACATTTTTCCAAGCAGTTGTACCCGACGGGCATAAAGCACTGTGGGTAATAGCTAGTCCCAATGATTCAGCTATAACTTGTGATGTTCCCGCTGTACCAAGAAAGTGGCATCCCCCTCCAGGTGAAGCGCAAGCCTTACAACCAACGTCTTGAGCATAGTCCAATGTCACTTCCCCTTGAGCAAACCTTGCCCCAATGGACTGGATCATTCCAGTATCTTCTCCTTCACGGACAGCCAAGGTCGAGCCTCCCGGGACCACAACCACTGGCAAATCCCTAAGTCCCGCCAATGCCATCATCATTGCTGGAAGCCCTTTGTCGCAAGATGCAATCCCTAAAATACCTTTGGCCGTTGGCAAGGATCGAGCCTGCCTCCTAAAAACCTGCGCAGCGTCATTCCTGTATGGAAGTGAATCCATCATCCCCGTGGTACCCTGGGTGCGTCCGTCACATGGGTCCGAGCACATGAGGGAAAATGGGATTGTCTTGGCGAGTTTAAATTCCCGAGCCGCAGCTTCGACCTGCAATGCTAATTCAAAGTGGCCGGTGTGAAGGCCAAGGGCAATTGGTGAGCCATCTTGATCTCTTAGCCCACCTGAAGTGGACAAAATCAAAAAATGTTTTCTCAACAATTCGGCTGGGTTCCAGCCCATCCCAGCATTTTGGCTCATACCGAAATGAAACCCACTTGATTCATTAACAAGAATATCCTCTGTAAAGGGTAAAGTTCCAGAAGGTCCATCAGAATGAGTATCGAAAGCCCAGGTAGAATCCTTTGGATCTATAACGTCACCAATACTAAAAGATGTCTGATTGTCCATTTGAATCCCTCCGTAAGATTAGTTTGCGCCAATAGTGTACCAATTCGGCTATTATTGATTAAATGCACAACTAGAGGTGTTAAATAGTTGGAAACTCCAAAGCATATCGTCGGTGTTCAACATGGCTGGAATTTAATGTCTGTCAATTACCAGACTGAAAGCGATATATCACTGGATGAGGTGCATTATGCGCCTTTATCATATGGGGAAAATTCCTTGAATTTATTAGGGGATGTGACAGGTAAACATTTTGCGGAACTTGGTAGCGGTGGTTCACAAAACGCGATAGCTTTAGCAAAATTGGGAGCAAAAGTAACTGCCGTGGATTTTTCATCCAGGCAATTAGCATTTGGAGTCTCTGAGTCGTTAAACCAAAAGACAACAATAGATTTTCTTCAAGCCGATATTCAAAATCTAGATTATTTCCAGGATAATACATTTGACAGTGTGATTTCAGTTTTTGCCATAGAATTTATAGAACACCTTGATGTTTTTTTGAGTGAATGCAACCGGGTTCTCAAGGAAGGTGGACAATTAATATTGAGCACAACACATCCTCTGGGGGCTTTCGAATGGGATGTCGACACAAATACATTAAACGTCACTGATTACTTTAATCCGCCTGTCGAGATATGGATGGAGAATGGTCAAATGTATTCTGGCGTAACTTATTTCAGAACCGTGGAAGAACTGTTTACCAACGTTACCGATAACGGATTTAAAGTGGACGTACTCCTTGAACCAAAACCGCTAGAATTTGATGATGAACACCTCAGTCCATATAAAGGTAACTATTGGACTGAGTTTAGAGATAGGATAAATTTAGTGCCTTTTGCGATCGTAATTAAGGCATTAAAACAATAAACAGGATTCCTCCTACCTAACCCCCACCTATAGCCCTCACAACTTCCAAAGAATCCCCTTCATTCAAAATTGTTTCTTTATAACTATCCCGAGCAAGAACCTCCCCATTCAAAGCTATTGCAATTGCTTTTCTCCCAGTAAGTCCTAAGTCATCAATCAGCCTGACCAGAGATGTGCCGGAATTAATTTCGTGGTTTTTGCCATTTAGGTTAATATTCATTAGGTCAAACTTTAACTCACACTTATATTTTCTAAAATTATCTGAGATTCCAATCTAGGGTCAACAGCCTCAGAAATAGCTCCAATAACTGCAACACCCGAAGCCCCAGAATCAATCACCTTTCGACAATTTTGACTCGATATCCCACCAATGCCAATTAGTGGAACCGATAATTTCCCACTTATATCTTCTATGATTTTAGTCCCATTAACTCGCCCGTGAGGATGCGATTTAGACGGAAATAAGGTGCCAACAATCAAATAATCTATATACAATAATTCGGCTTTTATAGCCATTTCTAAACTATGCACTGATTGGCCGAGTATGAAATCCTCTTTCAATTTTTGAGTATCGGCATCAAAAATATGTTTTTCAGGAAAATGGATGCCATCAGCACCAATTTTCTTTGCCAAGTCAACATCTCCATTTACAATAAAAAGGGCTTTATTCTCAGTTATTTCCCTTAATTTGGCAGCAGCATGCAACCTATCGACATCTTCCATATCTCTATCCCGAAATTGAATCATGTTCGCCCCACCTTCCACTGCCTGACCAACGACAGATTCTAAAGGTCTACAACATGTGCGATTTCTATCAGTTACAAGACATAGCAATGGGCTTTTCTGGATATCGATCATCAAATTTCAGCCAGAATTTACCCCTGCACCGGGGCTGCTTGATATTGCTGATTTCCTTCTATCAATTCGACCTGCAAGAAAGGCCTTGCGGCCAGCAGCAACTCCTAATTTGAAAGATTCTCCCATTGCCACAGGATCGTTAGCTTGAGCAATGGCGGTATTAACTAACACTGCGTCCGCTCCTGCCTCTAAGGCCTTTGACGCATCAGAAGGGACGGCCAAACCCGCATCTACTACCACAGGCACCTCTACGTCGCTAATAATCATTTCAATTTCTTCCATAGTCAATATACCTTGACCTGAACCTATAGTTGATCCCAACGGCATTACCGTTGCGCAGCCAAGTTCAGCTAATCTATGGGCCAGCACCGGATCTGCATGAATATAAGGCAGAACATCAAAGCCATCGTCTACCAGCTCTCTAGCAGCATCGTAAGTCCCAATTGGGTCTGGTAACAAATGACTTATGTCAGGAATAACTTCAAGCTTAATCCAGGAAGAACCTGTGACTTCTCGGGCTAAGCGAGCGGTCAATACGGCTTCTTCTGAAGTTTTACTACCGGCAGTATTTGGTAATATTGTGTAGTTATCCCAGTTGAAATAATCCAAAATGGTTTTTTCATTAATGTCTTGCAAATTGAGCCTACCTATGGCCACAGTTATTATCTGTGTACCAGAAGCTCTTACTGAATCTATCATTTCCTGCATAGTTCGGTGACGCCCAGTCCCAACCATCAATCTAGAGCTAAATTCCTTACCTGCTATAACTAAAGGATCTTCCATTTAATATCTCCTTGGCCATCCAAATTACCGGTCATATAAATTATATAGACAAAAAAAATCACCCCTGGAGGGTGATCGGAGATTTGATCCATGACTCCCTCCGCTGGCATTACCCAGTTCAGGTCTTGGGTCGGCATTTACATACCCTCTCAGCCATTTGAGGCTCCCCTATTTACGCGTATTTCGCTCAGCAAGAATATATGCAAGATACGTGTTAAAGTCAATGTTGGAAGCTACATACAGTCAATCACAATCGTTTTTTGGCTTTTTGGCTTTAAAGATAAAGAGATTGACTATAAGGAGATAATTCATCAATTTTAATGCGTCATTTTACTGCTACTGGATATGTGGTGTGGGACCGGGGTGTCCTACTACACTGGCATAAGAAGATAAATTTATGGCTACCACCGGGAGGCCATGTGGAGCCCAATGAGGATCCGGTAGAAGCGGTATTACGAGAAATTTTTGAGGAAACGGGACTGGTCTCAAAAATATCTAAAAATCCCGATGCCACAACTTTGCATTTCGATTACCCCGCAATTATTGAACCTCCAAGACATATACTAATAGAGGATATTGATGATCCAGAGGATGGGCATCATCAACACATTGACATGATTTATTATTGCTACCCCGTAGATGGAATAATGGACTTACTCCAAGGTTGGTCTCTTTTCTCATATGAGGTACTCGAAAATGCACTCAAAGTTCATCAACTTGGTAAAGAACACCTGGATCCCTCAATATACCCTCCGCTAGATGTACTAACATTAGGGGTAGATGCTATTGACGCAACTATATGAATACCTTTTAGGTAAAAAAACACTGATCATTTCAGGTATGATTTTACGGCTCCAAAAATCATTAGTGGTGAGGTGTAGTTAAATACAATGGTTCAGAATAATATCGCTGTAATCCGAGGAGATGGGATAGGCATTGAAGTAGTAGAAGAAGGAATAAAGGTCTTAGACGCTGTCTCAGAAAACTATGACTTTGAACTCTCTTTCAATGAATACCCTTGGAGTTCTAAATTTTATATTGATACCGGGTCCATGATGCCTTCCGACGGTCTCGATACTTTGTCTAATTATGACGCAATTTTCCTAGGGGCTGTAGGTCACCCTGACATTCAAGACCACATAACCCTCAATGGGCTATTACTTCCTATCCGCAGAAAATTTGACCAATACGTATGTGAACGGCCTAGTGTTCTATTTGAGGGTATTGAATCCCCACTGTCGGGAAAGAAACCATTCGATATTGATATGGTAGTGATCCGGGAAAATACAGAAGGAGAATATGCCAACGTCGGAGGATTCCAATACATGGACTTTCCGGAAGAAGTAGGTATTCAAACTGGGGTTTTTACAAGAAAAGGTTGTGAGAGGGTAATTCGCTATTCCTTTGAATTGGCTCGCCGAAGAAATAAAAAGAAACACCTAACCTCCATCACCAAGTCTAATGCGCAAGGATATGGAATGTTAGTATGGGATAGAGCCTTTGACAGGATATCTGCAGAATATCCGGATATATCTACTGATTCCTTATTAGTGGATGCTGCAGCAATGGACTTCATTAGAAAACCGGAATATTTTGATGTGGTTGTTGCCAGTAATCTTTTCGGAGATATTTTGACAGACATTGCCGCAATAATCACTGGAAGTATGGGGCTCGCATCGAGTGCTAATTTAGATCCTGAACGAAGATATCCGTCAATGTTCGAGCCGGTCCATGGCAGCGCCCCAGATATCATGGGCAGGGGCATTGCTAACCCGATGGCCCAAATTCTGACCGGGGCTATGCTTCTCAGGCACCTAGGTCATGCAGACGCCGCAACCGATGTAGAAAAGGCGGTATTATCAGTCCTTTCTGAAGGTGAAATTTTAACCCCAGATTTGTCTGGTTCTTCAAGCACATCTTCTGTTGGGGATGCCATAGTATCTGCCCTAGGCAAATAGCTGAAAAATCAAGAAGAGATGATCAAATGCCAATCAAAACAATAGATACGCGTTTCCCTCACGAAAGTATAGAGACTAAGTGGCAAAATCGATGGCGCGATTCTCATATATATAAAGTTGACGACAGCGACCCTAGGCCCAAGTGGTATGAATTAACAATGTATCCATACCCGTCGGGCGACCTACATGTTGGGCATTGGTATGCGATGACTGGGGCAGACATACACGCAAGATTTAGAAATATGCAAGGATACAACGTTCTCCATCCGATGGGGTTCGACGCATTTGGTCTGAATGCAGAAAACGCAGCCATACAACGAGGTATCCATCCTCATTCTTGGACAATGGACAACATAAAAAGAATGCGCCAGCAACTGGCTTCTATGGGCCCGATGTATGACTGGGATAGGGAAGTAGTTACATGCATACCAGAATATTACAAGTGGAACCAATGGTTTTTCCTGCAGTTCTACCAAAACGGGTTAGCTTATCGTGATTTTGCTCCCGTGAATTGGTGCCCTTCATGTGTAACCGTTTTAGCAAATGAACAGGTAATAGACGGGGCATGTGAGAGATGTGACACTACTGTGACTCATAGAGATATGAACCAGTGGTTCTTCCGTATAACGGCATATGCTGAGGAATTATTGGATCAATCGAAAATGGACTGGCCAGACCGTATAAATACGATGCAGACAAATTGGATTGGGAAAAGTGAAGGTGTGGAATTTGGTTTTGATATTTCCGAATACGAACTTGACTCGGAAACATTAGTCACTTTCACTACCCGAATTGATACTGTTTACGGAGTTACCTTTGTGGTATTGGCACCAGAACATCCATTAGTAGAAGCCTTAACTGCCCCCGAGCAAAAAGATGCTGTGAAAACCTATATAAATAATGCTAGGAAAGCCACTGAAGTGGAACGATTAGCCATCGATAGGGAAAAAACAGGAGTGTTTTTAGGAACCTACTGTGTCAATCCTCTTACCCAGGATCGAATACCGATACTGATCGGCGATTATGTCCTGAACACGTATGGAACTGGAATTGTAATGGGTGTTCCCGCACACGATACGAGAGATTTTACATTTGCAAAAAAATACAATCTCCCAATCAAAGTTGTTGTAGCACCTCCAGGGTGGGATGGCAACGAATTAGATGAGGCTTATGTAGCTCCAGGGACCCAGGTAAATTCACTGGAATTTAACGGTTTGAGCAGTACTGAAGGCCTGCTGAGGATCGCAGACCATATCGAAGACAGTAACCTAGGTACAAAAACTGTCAATTATAGAATGAGAGACTGGCTTATTTCACGACAGAGATATTGGGGCACACCAATCCCCATAATTTACTGTAATGATTGTGGGGTCGTACCTGTCAAGGAAGAGGATCTTCCCGTGGTGCTCCCGGAAGATGCTGAATTTCTACCAACCGGTGAGTCTCCCCTGGCCCTACATACTGAATTTGTTAATGCTGAGTGTCCTGATTGCGGTAAACCTGGCAAGAGAGAAACAGACACGATGGATACCTTTGTGGACTCATCGTGGTATTTTCTGAGGTATGTCAGCCCAAAGCATTCGGCCGCAGCATTTGATGAAAAGTCTGCCCAACTCTGGAATCCAGTTGATCAATACACCGGTGGAGTAGAACATGCAGTAATGCACTTGCTGTATTCAAGGTTCTTCGTCAAGGCCGCACGTGACCTTGGTTTAATCAAATACGATGAACCGTTTAAAAGACTGTTCAACCAAGGAACAATAATTTACAAAGGCGCAAAGATGAGTAAGTCTCGCGGAAATGTGATTGCCCCGGATGATTACGTTTCTGTAGTTGGAGCGGATACGGTTCGAACCTATTTGATGTTTATCGGACCTTGGGAGCAAGGCGGTGAATGGAATGATTCTGGAATTAACGGGGCTGCTCGCTGGCTCAATAAAGTTTGGGACATATCCAATTTAGATCCCGGTCTTTTTGCACAAAAATCAGATCCTGCATCCGAAAGGGAGTTAAACAGACTTTTACATAAAACTATTATGCGGGTAGGAGAGGATATCGAAAAATTCAAATACAACACTGCAATATCCGCTCTTATGGAATTTACAAATTCTCTAGCTGAAAACCGCAGACCCCAGAAGATCAGCTATGATCATTGGCTACTCCTCACTCGCACCCTTTACTTAATGATGGCACCAATAGTCCCCCATTTATCCGAGGAATTATGGGAAAGCTCGGGTATGGCGTCCAGCATACACACCGAACCATGGCCGACATATGATGAATCGCTGGCGCAAGATGACGAAATCACCTTGGTGATACAAATCAATGGGAAAGTTAGAGCGAAAATTTCTGCTCCTGTAAACATAACTGAATCCGATGCAAATCAACTCGCCTTGAATAATGCCAGTATCGAGAAACATATAGAAGGGTTAGAAATAATAAAGACAATTTATGTTCCCGGTAAATTATTAAATATTGTGGCCAGTTAATGAAAAATCTAAATAAGTGGAGCACACTATGAAAATATCTATAGCAGTATTACCAGGAGATGGGATTGGCCCAGAGGTAATTACTGAATCGATAAAAGTTCTAGAAGCTGTAGGCAATCGATTCGGGCACGATTTCCAAATCAAGTCGGGAAGGGTAGGGGGAAATGCTATTGATGATTACGGAACACCATTGCCTCAGGAAACTATCGACACTTGCAATGACTCAGATGCAATTTTATTCGGCGCCGTCGGTGGTCCCAAATGGGATGATCCGAATGTTGATGTCCGTCCAGAAGATGGCATATTAGCTATTCGGAAATCCTTAGGCTTATTCGCTAATTTAAGACCAGTTAAAGTTTATCCGTCCTTGATAAATTCAAGTCCGCTGAAGCCTGAGGTTTTGAAAGGGGTGGATATGATGGTATTGAGAGAATTAACTGGTGGTTTATATTTTGGCAAACCCAAAAAGCGATGGAACACGGCGAGGGGGAGAAGGGGGGTCGACACCCTTAAATATACGGAAACTGAGATTGTAAGAATTTTAGAAGTGGGATTTGAGTTAGCTATGGAACGCCGTAAAAAGCTGACTTCTGTAGATAAACAAAATGTCCTTGAATCTTCAAGACTCTGGAGGGAGATAGCGGTTGAAGTGGGCGAGAGGTATCCAGAGGTTGAGTTGGATCATATTTTGGTCGATAACGCTGCAATGCAATTAATTAGGAACCCGTCGGACTTTGACGTTATTGTCTCGGAAAATACCTTTGGGGACATTCTGAGTGATGAGGCGTCGGTTTTATCTGGCTCTATGGGGATGCTGCCGTCAGCAAGTCTATCTAGTCTTCCGGGCAATTCTGGTACAAGTAGTAAGGTAAGTTTGTATGAACCAATACACGGTAGCGCACCTGACATAGCAGGAAAAGGAATCGCCAATCCGATCGGATCAATACTTAGCACAGCAATGATGCTAAGGCTATCGTTTGGGATGCACCAAGAGGCCGATTGCATTGAGAAATCTATTGATGCCGCCCTTTCAGAAGGCTATAGAACTGCCGACATTTCGAGTGATGGAGGCAATCAGGTAAACACAATAGTTATGGGCGACGTTATAGCAGGGGCGATTTAACAAGTGTCATTGCGTTAAAATGGCAACTTAGATGTTATGTTGTAATTATCTGCCAATGACTTCAAACTTTCCCATGTAGAATCTTCTACAAAAATACCTTCTTTTTTTTGTCTGGTTTCGTTTCTATGTTCTATTTCCCCGGGATACAAAACTTCTTTGAACCCAGGGGCGGTCTCTGAACTTTTTAAGTAGGAAGCAAATTCAGTAACCTCTTCCTTAAAATCTTTCAAATCTCTAAAAGCTGACACATTGAAAACTGATATGAAGCAACCGTCATTATGTCTACCGGACGGATCATGCCCAAATCCCAACCCGGTTAATATTCCTGAAAATATTTCTACAATTGATGACAGGCCATAACCTTTGTGACCCTGATCTCCTCCTAAGGGTAGAATTGCCCCACCATTCTTCAATTCATTTGGGTCCGTAGTATCTTTTCCATCTTCTTTGACGATCCAGCCGCTTGGGATAGAGTCTCCTCTAGCCTGGGCTAAATTTATTTTCCCCGCAGCCACCGCGCTAGTGGCCATATCCAAAAAAAATGGCCCTTCCAAATTGCTTGGCATAGCGATAGAAATCGGATTGGTGCCTAGGCGTTTCTCTCGGCCACCGAAGGGGACCACCGCCTTTGAGGAACGGCCTGAGTCGGCTGTGATCATTCCAATCATACCAGCGTGGGCAGCTATCAAAGGATAGGCCGCAAGGCGACCAATGTGACTTTGTCGATACACAGTAGCAGCCGCTATATTCTGAGATTTAGCCTTCTCAACGGTTTGCATCATCAGCCGTTCGGTGACAACATATCCAAATCCCCAATGTCCGTCTACTACCGTCGTGGTAGGCGTATCCTTCACGACCTCATATTCTGCCCCTGGCACTATGTGGCCCCTATTAACCCTGTCAATATAACTGGGAATTTGGATTATTCCGTGCGAATCATGTCCCGCTAAGTTGGCAGAAATAGACAAACGCGATACCACTTTGGCTTCATGTATCGATACGCCTGCTCCGATAAGTAAACCCACAGAAATTTTTTCTAAATCATCAGGCATAATTGTAGGCATATTTTATCTCCCGTATTTAAGAAATCCATGCTTTTGATCTTTCCACCGCCTTCGCCCAGAACCTTAATTTCTGGGTTCTTTCTTCATCAGTCATTGAGGGAGTATATACCCCCTGTGAATCCCATATTGAAGATATGTCCGACTTGTATTTCCAAAATCCGGTCCCTATACCAGCTATGAAGGCTGCGCCAAGAACGGTAGTCTCCTGAACGGCTGACCTGTTCACCCTAAGATTACTAATATCCGCTTGCATCTGCATCAGGAGTTCGTTGCCCGTAGCACCGCCATCAACCTTAAGTTCAGATATGTCACAACCAGAATCTTGTTGCATTATTTTCAAAACTTCTTGGCACTGGTAGGTAATAGCTTCTAGGGCTGCTCTAGCTATGTGCCCTTTATTCGTCCCTCTCGTCATACCAACCATCGTGGCTCTGGCATTCATGTCCCAATGGGGGGCTCCCAAACCTGTAAATGCCGGAACTAAATATATACCCCCGTTATCCAGCACAGAACGGGCAAGTACCTCCACTTCTGCAGAAGATTCAATGAGTTCCACTTCATCTCTTAACCATTGGACGGTCGCTCCAGCCGAAAAAACGCTACCCTCTAAGGCATATTCAACTTCACCTTTAACTTTCCAGGCCAATGTAGAAAGTAATCCCCTGTCAGAAATCTTGATGTCTTTACCGGTATTCATCAATAAAAAAGCCCCCGTCCCATAAGTACACTTGGCTGACCCAACCGAAAAACAGGCCTGCCCGAACATAGAGGCATGCTGATCACCGAGGACTCCAGAAATGGGAAATTTGAATTCCCCTAAAATATCCGCTTCACATAATCCAAACTGGGCATCTGAATCGCAAATTTCAGGTAGTAACTCAACTGGTATATCAAAAATATCCAAGATTTGTTCGGACCATCCTAGGGTTTTTAGATCAAAGAGCATTGTGCGAGATGCGTTTGTTACATCGGTCACATGATTTTCGCCTTTGGTCATATTCCATATTATCCAAGTATCAACAGTTCCAAACGCCAAATCCCCATCCTTGGCCTTGATATATGCCCCTGGTACTGTATCTAATATCCATTTTATTTTGGTTGCTGAGAAATACGGGTCTATTGATAATCCTGTTGCCTTCGTTATCGTTTCAGCCTCAGGAGTACCAATCAATTCCTGGCATATATCAGTTGTTCTTCTACATTGCCATACAATCGCTTTGTGTATTGGTCTTCCACTTTTCCTTTCCCATATTAGAGTGGTTTCTCTTTGGTTTGCGATACCGATGGAAACTATATTTTTCAACGAGACTTTAGAAACCTCAATGACCTCACGCATGCAGGAAAACACACTTTCTAATATTTCATGTGGGTCATGTTCCACCCAGCCCGGGTTTGGGTAAAATTGAGTTATTTCTCTATAGCTGGATGCATATATTGCTCCACGAGAATTCACCAAAGCCACCGTCGTACCCGTGGTTCCTTGATCAATTGCAAGGATATATTTTTCTGTCATATGTTTCACCCCGTCCTAAAGCTGAAAGTTTGGGTGGAACCATATGGTATGGTGAACCCTGAGTATGTCAACTTTCTTTGATCCCGAACCTACGAGTAGGAGGTTTCATGTACAAGCGATCTATAACATTAAGCGCTGGTAACCTTTCGATTGATGCAACCTTGAATGAATCAGACATGGCTGAACAAATCTGGAATTCGTTACCTTTATCAGGTACAGCAAATATATGGGGAGATGAAATATACTTTGGCATTCCAGTCAGCACCATTGAGCATCCAGAGGCTTCAGATTTAGTGTCATCAGGAGATATTGCGTTTTGGCCTCCAGGTAATGCGTTTTGTATATTCTTCGGACGGACTCCTGCAAGTACCGATGATCAACCAAGAGCTGCAAGTGCCGTGAATGTATTTGGCCATATCAACGGTGACGAGAAGCTTTTCCGAGGCGTGAGAGCCGGAACAGATATCAGTATTGTGGTTAAAGGATAATTGGAAATTCAGATGAGTTACACAAAGTTACTTCGAGAAGAAGCGGATCACCTTTGGGAAAAAGAGTACATGCACCCTTTTGTGCAGGGAATAGGAGATGGAACTCTTGCTCTTGAAAAATTCCAACACTATATGAAACAAGATTATTTATTTCTAATTGAATTTTCTAAAGTCATATCCCTTGCCATCGCAAAATCAAAACATCTTGACGACATGGGCTGGTTTGCCACATTGTTGAATGAAACCTTAAACACCGAAATGGCTCTTCATATCAGCTTTTGTCAAGATTTCGATATCCAAGAAAAAGACCTTTTAACCACAAAGATGTCGCCAGCCACTCATGCATACACAAGGCATCTTTTGGAGATAGGTTATTCAGGGTCTACGCCTGAAATAGCCACCGCTATACTGCCGTGTTCATGGGGTTACTCAGAGATCGGCAAGCGTTTATTTAAAAAAGGAGTACCGCAAAATAATCCTCTATACTCGAGATGGATCGAAATGTACAACTCTGATGAATTTGAACAACTGGCCCTGTGGATCCGCCATTTCATCGACCGAGAGGTTAAAACGATGACCAAGGCTAACCAAGAAACCTTAAAAGATATTTTCTTCACCAGTACCCGATACGAATATAATTTTTGGAATTCTGCCTACATTTTAGAGACTTGGTGAAAGTACATTAACCAATCTTGTATTTCTTATAGTGATAGTGTTTCCATAATTTATCACAATATGGTATACTTACCTCACTCAAGATTGGAAAATATTTAAGAACAGCAGAGGCGGTTATTGTGGCCAAGATAGATTTGATAAATATAGTTGAACCCGCAAGTGAAAAAACATGCTTTCACCACTGGCTCATTGGTGATCCCGATGGGCCTACTAGCTCCGGTAAATGCAAACTTTGTGGTACTCAAAGAGATTTCATGAATTATTTTGAAGGTTCCTCTTGGGGATCTGATATTTCCTTAGACCAGTTAGGAAAGTCTACTGGTGCCACCAGGGAAGCATCTTATGTGAGTGTTGCTCCCAACATCACTGATGATGAGGAAGAATAACTAACGAAATAGATCGTTTTCTTTTGGTCTCAGCAAGGATTCCTCATACTGGCTCTCGGGCTTGAATTCGGCTCCTCTAATCAGTACCACGGGAATGTTTAGGGACTTTCCGGTCACTAACTCCGAGGCCGCGGCAAATTCATCCGCAACAGCTATCGTGGTTACCTTAAGTACTTTGCCAACGGCATCTACCGTGTCTTTGTAGTCTATGTAAGGGCTCATTCCTGCGCACCCAATGGCAAAATTTACGTGTCCATCCCTCCAGGGGCGGCCAAATGTATCTGAAATGATGACACCAATTGAGTCTATTTCTGATAATTTTTTCAGTTCTTTGAGAATCTTTTTTGCGGAAGCATTTGAGTCCCTTGGTAGAAGGGCAATTTTAGTATCTCCCTCTATGTTAGAAGAATCAATCCCTGCGTTGGCGCAAATGAACCCATGGATGCTCTCTGTTATCAAAACTCCTCTATCAAAATCTGTCCTAACAATTTCCGATGACTGTTCCAAAATCATTTGAACCAATCTTGGGTCTTTTCCGAGTTTATCCGCCAACTCTGAGGCTTCCGGGGTAGGGATGACATCTATTAAATCACAAACCATTCCTTCAACTTTGGAAACAATTTTCTGAGTAATTACTATCACATCTCCCGATTTTATGCCTCCAGCCGAGGAGAGTGCCGATTCGTGAATCAATTTTGACAAATCATGTGAAATATCGAATTCAGGTAGACCGTGCAGACCTATAATTTCTATATTCCCCATAAGTTAATATCCTCTAATTTCTTAATGTTATACTCGCGAAACCATTAATATGCTCATTTCCAATATTCTCGCAGGCAGGAGGTTTTTTCTTTGCTTTATCTTAGAAGTTTATTATTTGTCCCTGGAAACCAGCCAAACATGCTAACCAAGGCCAGTTCTTTTTTTCCTGATGCTTTTGTGCCAGATATGGAAGATTCTGTAGCATGGGACGATAAATCACAAGCGCGAGAAACTGTCTCGGTTAACCTAGAAATGCTAGCAAATACTGGTAAAAGGGTTATTCCTCGAATAAATTCATTAGATACTGGCCTTTGTGAGACTGATTTAGGGGCTATCGTCGGACCGCACATATATGGTGTGTCTGTCGGGAAGATCGACACCCCCGCTGATGTGTCAGTCATATCAGAGGCTATTGCTAGATTGGAAACTGAGCGTGGTCTTGAAAACGGATCTATAAAACTGGTGCTCTGGATAGAAACCGCTGTAGGCATTTTAAACGCCCACCAAATATTATCTTCCGATGATCGTATAATAGCCGCGGCATTCGGAGCAGAAGATTTCACCAACGACATGGGAATCGAACGAAATGAAGACGACCGGGAAATACTTTTCCCGCGAAGCCAGGTTGCAATAGCGGCCAGGGCCGCTGGGGTTTTGGCCTTGGACACCCCGTTTTTCGGCTTTAAGGATCCCGATAGGTTGAAATTAAATTCAGAACAATCCAGATCCATCGGTTTTAAGGGAAAGTTCGCAATACACCCATTGCAAGTAGACATAATTAACCAGTGTTTCTCACCTTCCGAGAAGGAAATATTTCATGCAATGGAAGTTATCAAAGTTTTCGAGGAAGCAGCAGCAAATGGCAGGGGTTCTACTTCTTTGAACGGTCAAGTGGTGGACGTGCCAGTGGTTAAAAGGGCGCAATCTCTACTTGACCAAGCCAAGCAAATGGATATCGTCTCTTAATGAAGAATCAAGACCACATCATGCTCAAGGGTATGATGTTTTACGGGTATCATGGTGTCAATCCTGAGGAACGTTTGGTCGGGCAAAAGTTTGTTGTTGATGTAACTGTCGAATGTTCCTTATTGAAACCGTCTTTATCAGACATGGTTTGCGACACAGTCAGCTACTCTGATTTATTCAAAACTGTAAAATCGATTGTGGAAGGACCCCCTCACAATCTCCTAGAAAGTGTGGCGAAAAATATTTCAGACTCAATACTTCTCAACTATGATATTGAATCGATATCTGTGACAATTAAGAAGCCAGACGTACCAATAAATGGAGCCAATCTAGATTACGCGGGGGTTACCTTAACCCGTAACAAAGGTAAATAAAATTCATTTAAGAGGGTTTAAGAGTGCCAGAAAATCTACCAGAAACATTAGGCGCATTAGTAGAATCGGGTTACAAATCCCGTTCAGTCAAAGAAGAAATCAGAAGCAATTTAGTTCAAAGAATTAGCGATAACTTGGAAGTATTTCCTGGAATCGTCGGATTTGATCAATCCGTTATCCCACAAATACAAAACGCCATCCTTGCTGGGCAAGATATCATTCTGTTAGGCGAAAGAGGACAGGCCAAGTCAAGAATAATCAGACTTATGGTTGACTTGCTGGATGAGCATATCCCCTTTATCAAAGGTTCTGAAATAAATGACGATCCTTTCCACCCTATAAGCCAGTATGGCATCGAAATTCTTGCTGAAGACAAGAATGATACAAAATTAAGTTGGCTAACCAGAGAGGAACGTTATTCGGAAAAACTTGCTACCCCAGATGTTTCAGTGGCGGACTTAATAGGAGAAATTGATCCCATCAAAGTAGCTGAAGGACGATATTTATCGGATGCGTTGGCAATACATTATGGAATGATACCTCGCACAAATAGAGGTTTGTTCTGTATAAATGAACTTCCAGACCTTACCGAGCGAATACAGGTTAGTTTATTCAATTTGATGCAAGAACGAGATATACAGATAAAAGGTCATCAGGTGAGATTGCCGTTAGATATGATAATTGTTGCCACGGCCAACCCTGAAGACTACACAAACAGAGGTCGCATAATTACCCCGCTCAAGGACAGGTATGGCGCCCAAATACGAACCCACTATCCAGCTGAAGTTTCACAAGAAATGGAAATCGTAAAGCAGGAATATAAAAAGTTCTCTGATTCCGACAAATTAGTAAAAACTCCTGAGTTCATGAAAGACATTATCGGCGAAATAACCCATTTGGCCCGCAGGAGTCCAGAAATAAACCAAAGATCTGGAGTAAGTTTAAGAGTTTCTATTTCTAATTTTGAGACCATGATTGGACAATCCTTTAGAAGAAGTCTAGCCACCCACTCTGTTTCCTCACCGAGAATTAGTGATCTCTCATACTTAATAGCATCGACTATTGGTAAAGTGGAATTAGAGACGGTGGAGGAAGGTTTAGAAACAAAAATAATTGGGGACATTGTGGATAGGGCAATTTCAAATGTATTCGCTAAATACACAGAACCGGATGAGTTTGACTTCCTATTGGGAAAATTTGAGGAAGGATTAACAATACAATCCGGTAGTTCAATATCAGACGATGAGTATTTAGAAACCATTAAAGATTCTGAAACATTGAAAGAGAAGTTGATTTCCATGTGTAATCCGATGACCGGTAGCAGCGCAATAATTTCAGCACTTGAGTTCACCTTAGAAGGATTATATCTGGGCAGTAAGTTAAGCAAAAATTCACATAACAGTACCGCAAAGTATTCAATATAAGCTGCCCGACATATCTTACTAACTAATTTAAATTTCTTGATTTATAATTTTATGGTTCGGAGTAATAATGGCCCAGAATAGCAATTCATTAAATATGTCCAGAGCATATAGCCCGGCGGATACTGAGAGCAGGATATACAAATTCTGGGAAGAGTCTGGTTACTTCAAACCCGATACCACTTCCAATAACCCTCCTTTTGTCATGATAATGCCCCCTCCTAACGTAACAGGTGAACTTCATATGGGTCATGCGCTGACAGTTGCAATTGAAGACATGATAGTACGCTGGCATCGCATGAAGGGAGAACCAACTTTATATTTGCCTGGTACAGATCATGCTGGCATAGCCACTCAAGTAGTGGTCGAACGATTGCTAGCAACTGAAGGGTTAAACCGATACCAACTCGGCAGAGAAAAGTTTGAGGCCCGTATATGGGACTGGGTTGAAACATATGGAAGCCGAATCTATGAACAGCTTCGTAGACTCGGAACTTCATGTGATTGGTCCCGGAGCAAATTTACACTGGATGACATACCTAGAGCCGCAGTACGAAAAACATTCGTGGATCTATATGAGAAAGGATTGATTTATAGAGGCGAACGTATCGCTAATTGGTGCCCGCGGTGCTCAACTGCCTTATCTGATCTTGAAGTTAAATATAAGGAAGCCGACGGAAATTTGTATAAGATACGATATCCTTTTTCAGATGAGTCAGGGTTTCTCGTGGTGGCTACCACAAGACCTGAGACAATGCTGGGAGACACCGCCGTCGCAGTTAACCCAGAAGACGAAAGGTTCAAGAGATACATAGGAAAAGAAATAAAACTGCCGCTGGTTAATCGGCTGATACCGATAGTAGCCGATGAAGCCGTGGAGATGGGGTTTGGTACGGGAGCCTTGAAAGTGACCCCGGCACACGATCCAGTCGACTTTGAGATAGGACTCAGAAATGACCTTCCCGCAATAGCTGTCATCGGAAATGACGGGAAAATGAATTCTGAAGCAGGAGAATTTCAGGGTCTAGATACACTTGACTGTAGAACACTGATTGAAGATCAGTTAAAGGCCCTAGGCTTACTGGTGGAAACGGAGTCATTCCAGCATTCTATCGGCCATTGTGACAGATGTGATGAAATCATCGAGCCTTTGATATCCAAACAATGGTATATATCAATGGAATCTTTGGCAGCACCTGCTATAAAAGCTGTGAAAGAAAACCAAATAAAGATCATCCCAGAAAGGTTCACTAGCGTATATTTCAACTGGATGGAAAATATTCGAGATTGGCCAGTAAGCCGGCAGTTATGGTGGGGGCACCAAATACCAGTTTGGTATTGTGGTGACTGTTTGTCTGAAACAGTCACCGATGAGGACCCAGAAACCTGTAAATCCTGCGGGTCATCAAAATTACAACAAGACCAAGATGTACTAGATACCTGGTTCAGCTCTGGGCTATGGACACACTCGACACTTGGATGGCCTGATGATACTGAAGATTTAAAATCTTTCTACCCTGGCTCGGTAATGGAAACAGGATACGATATCCTATTTTTCTGGGTGGCGAGAATGATCATGTTAGGCATATCCAATATGGGCCAAATACCCTTCCACACCATTTATCTTCATGGTCTTGTTTTGGATCCAGAGGGCGTAAAAATGAGTAAAACTAAGGGCAATGTACTCAACCCTCTCGATCTGATAGATGAATACGGAGCAGACGCAGTACGATTTGCGTTAACAACCGGTACATCTGCCGGAAATAATCTAAGAATGAACGAGCAGAAACTTGAATCAAGCCGCAATTTCGCCAACAAACTATGGAATGCATCCAGATTTGTTATTTCAAATCTCAACAAAGGAGAAGGTTCTATCAAAATTGCCAAACCTGAAAACATCGTAAATCGGCACGATAAATGGATACTTTCACGCCTTGACCAGCTGACTGAGGATGTTGATCGCCTTATGGTAGATTTCCAGTTTGGTGAAGCACAGACACACATTCACGATTTTCTTTGGAATGAATATTGTGACTGGTACATCGAATTAACAAAGGACAGGCTGAAAACCCACGATGCTGAATCTCCATTATCTATTTTGGCATACGTGTTAGAGCAGACCCTCAGGTTATTACACCCATTTTTGCCATTTGTTACTGAAGAAATTTGGGCCAATTTATGTAAATCATTTGATACACCGAAAGATTGGCCCGACTCTTTAATCACGGCAGGCTATCCAGTTATTTCAGAAACAACCATAGATAAATCTTGCATCGAGGAAATGGATAAATTAATCGATTTCATACGAGCAATAAGAAATATGAAATCGGAATTAAACATTCAACAAAAACAAATAATAGAATGCAGAATTGCCTCTGAGATAGAATCAAGCTTGGTGAAATCTGAAAAATCCACTTTAGAAAACTTGGCCGGACTTACCATTTCAGAAATTAGCGATTCAACCATACTTCAGGCGCACAGTGGAGAAATATCCATTGTAGAGAATCTAGGAACAGCTTATATCGCGTTAGGAGAAGGCGTGCATTTAAGCAACGAATTGGAACGCTTACGGGACGAGCGGAATAAACTGTCTAAATATATTTTATCTTTGAATACGCGTTTGTCCAATCAATCTTTTGTCGACAAAGCACCAGAGGAAGTCGTTGAAAAAGAGAAGGAAAGGCTAAATAGATCCACTGACCGGGAAGCTCGAATAAATGAAATTCTGGAAACTCTAAATTAGATAATTAGAGACTTCGTCTAATCCTAAGCTGCCAAACCACAGCACCGTTTGTATTTTTTGCCACTTCCACATGGACATTGTTCATTTCTCCCAACTTTTGCACCAACAGGACGTTTAGGCGACTTTGGGAAATCATTAGTCTTAAAGGCGGGCTTATTTTGATTACCTATTTTAGGATTTGAACGCGTTTGAGTACCAGATTCGGGATCTATGGGAGTCCCTGTCTTGAATATAGTGTGGACCACATCATCTATTATTTTAGACTGCAAATTTTGGAACAGTTCATGGCCTTCTTTCTTATACATAACTAGAGGATCCCGCTGCCCAACAGCTTGCAGGCTAATACCCTGACGGAGGTTCTCCATGGCAGTAAGATGCTGTAGCCAGTTTGCATCAATAGTCCTAAGCATGATGTATCTTTCGATGGATCTCGCGTTATCATCACCAAGAACCGCTTCAAAACTATTGTATGTTTTTTCTATCTGTTCTCTTACCTGATCAGAGTAACTTTTTTGTCCCGCATTAAAGACATATTCCAAATCAATCAAATCTCCCGGGAGTGAGATTATCCTCTGAACGTTCGTTGTTACACCCTGGAGATCCCAATTTTCTGTCGCTGAACTCGACATACCGTCTGCGATTGTTGCGTCACATTCTTCTTCTATCATCCGTTGTATCTTAGGCCGTAGTTCTAGACCATCTAAAACAGCATCTCTCTGCTCATAAATGACATCTCTATGGGCATTAACTACATCGTCATATTCGACTAAATTCTTACGCATATCAAAATGAAATGATTCAACTTTAACTTGCGCACCTTCAATAGATCTGGAAATCATCTTATTCTCAATTGGGGTTTCATCATCCATACCCGCCCAATCCATGATCGTCTGAATTCTATCGCCACCAAATCTTCTGACTAAATCATCATCTAAGGCACAAAAAAATCTAGTCTCTCCCGGATCTCCTTGTCGCCCAGATCTACCTCTCAATTGATTATCTATTCTTCTAGCTTCATGCCTTTCTGTGCCAATTATGTAAAGACCACCGACACTCAATACGTGAGCATGATCCTTTCCCCATTGGGCTACATCCTCCGAATCAGGATCCATTGCACCACCAAGAACTATATCTGTACCTCGGCCTGCCATATTTGTAGCAACTGTTACAGCCCCAGGCCTGCCGGCCTGGGCAATTATAGTTGCCTCCCTATCATGCTGTTTCGCATTTAGTACTTCGTGCTTAACCCCTTGCTTTTTTAACAGCGAACTTAGAACTTCTGACCTATCTATGTCAGTGGTGCCGACTAATACAGGCTGGCCTTTCTCGACTCTAGATTTGATCTCTTTTACTACAGCGCTATATTTAGCCGTTTGATCTCTATATATCAAATCACCGTGGTCGGTTCTCATAACTGGATTATTAGTAGGAACGCTAAGAACCTCCAACTTATAAATCTTCCAGAATTCCTCTGCCTCCGTCGCTGCAGTACCCGTCATGCCAGATAGTTTGGAATACAATCTAAAGTAGTTTTGAAGGGTAATCGTGGCATACGTCACAGATTCCCTTTGGACAGCGATGTGTTCTTTCGCTTCAATAGCTTGATGAAGCCCATCCGAATACCTTCTACCTTCCATCAGTCGCCCAGTGAATTCATCCACAATCACAACCTTCCCATCTTTCACCACGTATTCCCTATCTTTTTTGTAAATAACTTCGGCCCGAACGGCATTTTCTACAAAATGAGCTTGTCCAAAATTTTCAGTGTCGTATAGATTGTCTACTTTTAGAAATTTTTCAATCTTTGCTATACCGTTTTGGGTTAAAGAGACTGATCGGTGCTTTTCTTCTACCGAATAGTCTTCTTGTTCTCTTAGGCTAGGAACGATCTTGGCATATTTCGAGTATTCATTAGGATTTTGTTGAGATGGGCCACTTATTATCAAAGGTGTCCTGGCTTCATCCACCAGAATATTATCTACTTCATCCACTATGGCGAAGGCCCGTCCTCTTTGAAGTCTTCCCTCTGCAATATCCACCATATTGTCTCTTAGGTAATCAAAGCCAAAATCATTGTTTGTACCGTATGTTATATCTGCCGCATAAGCCTCTTTTCGGGGAGTCCTTTTTTCTTTAACACTATTTCCATTTCTATCGAAATCATCAGGATGAAATAATGAAGCATAATCATGCTGTAAGGCAGAGACAGAAACTCCCAATGAGTTGTAGATTGCTCCCATCCACTCCGCATCTCTTTTAGCCAAGTAATCATTTACTGTTACAACATGGACACCTTGACCTGATAGTGAATTGAGAAATGCAGGCAAGGTTGCTACTAAGGTTTTTCCTTCACCAGTCCGCATTTCGGCGATTTTTCCTTGGTGGAGCACTATCCCGCCCAGTAGTTGAACATCAAAATGTCTTTGGCTCAAGGTTCTTTTGGCGGCCTCTCTGACAGCAGCGAATGCATCAGGTAGTAAATCGTCAAGTGACCTCCCTTCCTCAAAATCGTCCCTTAGGATATTTGATACATCTTTTAATTCCCCAGGTGATTTCGCCTCATATACAGCTTCTAAAGCGTTTATTTGGTCGACCAAAGGCCTGAGTTTATCCAGGGCTTTTCCGTCAGAACTACCCAATATCTTAGTTATCACTTTTAAAAAGGCCATTGTGTTGTATTACCAGTCCAGTATTCCAAGAAGAATTATACGATTAACGCATTTATCCACACCAGCGATTATGATCCAAATTCAATGAAGTCTAAGACTCAAACATTGCCCCAACTGAAAGACCACCATGGATCCTGTGAATCGCCTCTCCCAGCATGGGAGCTATAGAAAGAACTGTTAATTTTGGACCGTGTTTTTCATCTGGTACCGGTAATGTATCAGTCACGACAGTTTCAAGGACGTCGCTCTGCCCCAATATTTTACTGGCTTCACCAGATAGTACTGGGTGTGTTACAGCACAATAAATATCCTGCGCCCCATGTTTTTTTAAGGCCTGTGCTGTTGCTATCACAGTCCCTCCTGTACCTAACTCGTCATCAACAATCAGCGCGGTTTTATTTTTGACATCTCCAATCAAGCTCACAGCCTCGACTCGATCCTCATTACCTATCCTATGTTTCTCCACCAATGACATGCCAACATTCAAAAACCTTGCAGTATCTCTGGTTCTTTTGACATCACCCGCATCAGTAGCAGAAGCTACCTCGATGCCTATGTCGTTATTTTTAAAATACCTCGCTAGCATCTGTACAGCAGATAACTCATCAACCGGTATATTGAAAAACCCCTGTATTTGTCCAGCGTGAAGGTCGACCGTTAAAACCCTATCTGCTCCAGCGACCGTAAGTAAATTTGCAACCAAACGAGCTGTTATTGGTACCCTAGGTTGGTCTTTCTTATCACTACGTCCATAGGAATAATGCGGTATAACAGCCGTTATACGACCAGCAGATGCCCTTTTCGCAGCATCTATCATGACCAAAAGTTCCATTATATGGTCATTAACCGGCCTGCAAAAAGTCTGCAACAAAAAAACATCCTTTTCTCTGATATTTTCCTTAAAACTCACGAATGTGTTGTCATTACTGAATTTAAAGACGTCGCACTCGCCTAAAGGAATACGTAAATAATCACAAATATCATCCGCAAGCTTCGGATGGGAATTACCGGAAAAAATTCTTAAATCTTCAAATGCGGGCATATTACAGTCATTTACACAGTATTTTGATATGAATAACAGCCTATTTTAGTCGTTTTCGGTCGGTCAAGCGAGCCGAATTATAGCACAGCAAAACACACTCAATGACTGAGGTTCTCTTACTAGTATTGCTTATTCCGCCAAGGTAACTGATACTTTTCTTTCCTATCGTTAGGATGTTTATCAGGACAATAAAATGGCAAGACAATTACCAGTAAAACCTCATCTAAGAGATTTATCACCTCGGTGGATCCAACGACAAGACGGAGTCTTTCTGCATCTAGAAGACGATCTAGGGTTGGCAAAAACAGCAGTACAAATACCACAAAATCTAACTCCAATACTTCTGTTATGTGACGGGACAAGAGCACTCCCAGCTATTAATGGGGCTTTATTGCTCCAAGGTATTTCAATAGGGGAAAAAAGAATTTATAACCTTATTGAGCAACTAGATGATGCTTTGTTGTTGGAAAACGGTAAGTTCGTCGCCGAAAAGGTTAAAGCCATCCAAAAGTATAGAAATTCTAAACATCGGCCAATGTCTTTCGCAGGAACAATATATCCTTCCACAATTTCTGACCTAGACCTTTTTATTGAAGAGAGTAAGTCCAAATTCAAACGGTCTGGCCAATCCGATGAATATGACGGTGTCTTACAAGGGTTGCTATCCCCACATATTGATTTCGCCAGGGGTTACGCCACCTATGCAGAATTGTGGAAAGAAAGTGAAGAGGACCTAGACGGCATTGAGCAGGTGGTCATTCTAGGAACAGATCACAGCGGGGGTTTAGGATCGATAACCCCTACTATGCAGAACTACCAAACTCCATACTCAGAGCTAGAAACCGACTTAGAAGGGATCAAATTAATAGAGACGGCTATTTCAGGAAAAGACCCCTACAACGAAGAGTTACATCATATTAAGGAACATTCCATTGAATTAGCATTGACCTGGCTTCACAATTCCATGGAAGGAAAACAGTTCAAATTGCTGCCGATATTATGTGGCTCCTTTCAGAAGTTCATTATTGACAAACAACAACCAGACAGCGATGAAACAATTAATAATGTAATTGATTCGATCTCCGAATATCGCAAAAGAGCGAGGACTTTAGTGATCGCGGCAGGAGACTTAGCACATGTTGGGCCGGAGTTTGGAGACGAGACCACTATGGATGAATTATCTCTGGGGGACCTAGCATCAAAAGACCATATTTCGCTAGCAAGTATTGAAAAAGGTGACCCTGACAATTTTTTTCAAACCAGTGCCGAAGAAGCAGATGTAAGAAAAATCTGTGGACTTACTCCCATATACCTAATGGGGAAAATTTTGAGCGACTGTAAAGGCTACAGTGTTGGATATGATCAATGCCCAGCAGATCAAAACCGAACATCTTTTGTGTCTATTGCTGGCACTTTATTATTTGGCGAATGAGGCAAAATAGACATGAAAAGGGTAGGGTTTTTGCTGAAAGTACGGGAAGAATATATCGAAGAATACAAAACCCATCACCAAAATGTCTGGGAGGAAATGAAGAACGCTTTAGTCAAACATGGGTGGAATAACTATTCCTTATTCATTAGATCGGACGGACTGCTATTTGGCTATTTTGAAGCTAGAGAATCTTTCCCTAAGTGTCTTGATGGAATGTCCAAAGAGCGAATCAACACAAAATGGCAGGAAGTAATGTCGCCATATTTTGAAGTTCTTGAAAGCTCGGCGCCTGACCAATCTATGGTAGAGCTAGAGGAAGTTTTTCATCTCGATTAAGGAGTAGGTACCAACGATGAGACTAAAGTCAAAAAAAGTGATTGTCACTGGAGGGGCTTCAGGAATAGGGAGGGCGATATGTACTGTCTTCGCCGCGGAAGGTGCATCAGTAGTGGTGGCTGACATAGATGAATCAGGCTCTATAGAAACTTTATCTCAGATACAGTCGGAAGGAGGACAAGCCATAGCCATTACTACAGATGTGTCATCAGAAGAAAGTGTGGCTAAAATGGTGTTGGCCTCGGCATCGTTCCTAGGGGGGATTGATATCCTCGTCAACGATGCTGCTGCATTTGTATTTGGCAGCCTAGAAAATGTAAGCCTCCAGGATTGGGAAAAAGTGTTTGGAGTCAATGTCATCGGGGCTTCAAATACCATAAAGCACTCCCTGCCGTACCTAAAAGATTCTGCCTCCCCAAACATAGTTAATATTGCATCTGTCAGTGGATTTATAGCTCAACCGGCATTTGTGCCTTACAACGCCTCCAAAGGAGCCTTATTGCAACTTACCAGGTGTTTAGCGATGGATCTTTCAGAATTCAAGGTAAGAGTTAACGCTGTTTGTCCCGGAGCCATCTATACCCCTGCCACCGAACGACATATAGCCTTTGAAAATGCAGACAGAGATGAATTTTTAGAAAAGGCAGGGGAAGAAAGCTTCCTTAAGAGGGTTGGCCAACCAGAAGAAGTTGCATATGCGGCCTTATTCCTTGCGTCAGATGAAGCATCTTTCATAACCGGCACCGAACTCGTTGTAGACGGAGGGGCCACGGTATGAGTTCGGATGGATTTAAATTCGTAGACGCTCACGTGCATTTCTACGATATGAAGCATCCCACACTTTACTACGGCCATTGGCAACCAGATGAAGACCACCCCTTTTTGGGATCACAAACCCGTATATTGGGTTCCAAAAATTATCTCGCCGAAAACTTCCTGGCAGATTCTGC
>Ga0315334_10000134_pt1 | contig 49533 bp, 38 predicted proteins | sample M150034915metaG_FD_205555 | JGI IMG/M metagenome (GOLD analysis project Ga0315334, IMG submission 205555) | Ammonia-oxidizing marine archaeal communities from Monterey Bay, California, United States - M1 500m 34915 | ecosystem: Environmental > Aquatic > Marine > Intertidal zone | place: USA... | reverse complement strand
GCCTGATGACACCATCCGTATCGAGTTGACTGGTTCAGCAGGTCAAAGTTTGGGTGCTTTCCTATCTCATGGCATCACCATTGATCTGGAGGGAGATGCCAATGACTACGTTGGAAAAGGTTTGAGTGGGGGTCGAATGGGTATCTATCCGCCGGCTGAAAGCAGTTTTACTGCCCACGAGAATATTTTGATTGGCAATGTCTGTTTGTATGGCGCGACCGGGGGTGAAGCCTTTTTCCGAGGACGTGCGGCGGAACGTTTTTGCGTTCGCAATAGTGGGGCACACACTGTCATCGAGGGAGTTGGTGATCATGGTTGTGAATACATGACGGGTGGACGCGTCGTGGTGCTCGGCCCGACCGGAAGAAACTTCGCAGCGGGGATGTCGGGTGGCATCGCTTACATCTGGGATCGTGAAGGTGACTTCAACCTGAACTGCAACTTGGCAACCGTTGATTTGGAGAGTATCACCGACGCCGAGGAAGAGGCTGACGTCAAATCGCTGATTGAGCGTCATGTGGAATTCACGGGCAGCGTCGTTGGGTCTCAGGCGTTGCAGAACTGGTCCGAGTTCTTGTCCCAGTGCGTCAAAGTGATGCCGACCGACTACAAACGCGTCCTCAACGAGCTGAAAGCAAAGGCAGTAGCGAATGCTTGATTGGTACGGAGAGCAACACAGTTACTTGTCACCGCATATATAAAATCATCGACCTTCATTACAGGCAGAATCATCATGGGTAAGCCAACTGGATTCAAAGAGTTTGACCGTAAAAAAGTTCCTTGGCGTTTGCCGGTTGTTCGCATCAATGATTATGACGAAATCTACACCGAGCCACGTGTTGAACAACTGCAGGAACAAGGCGCACGCTGCATGGACTGCGGTGTTCCGTTTTGCCAGTCGAATACAGGTTGCCCTATCGATAACCTGATCCCGGAGTGGAACGATCTGGTCTACAACAATCGTTGGAAAGAAGCCAGCGAGCGTCTGCACAAAACCAATAACTTTCCAGAGTTCACAGGTCGTACTTGCCCCGCCCCCTGTGAGGGATCCTGTGTCCTCGGGATTACAGATCCACCGGTTACGATCAAAAACATTGAGAATGCGATTGTCGATCGGGCCTGGTTAGAAGGATGGATCAAACCCAACCTACCCACAAGTCGTTCCGGAAAGACCGTGGCGATCGTTGGCAGTGGGCCGGCTGGGCTGTCGGCGGCTGATCAATTGAACAAGGTTGGGCATGCCGTTACCGTCTACGAACGCGCTGATCGAATCGGCGGTTTGCTGCAGTATGGAATCCCCAACATGAAACTGTCCAAGGAAGTAGTTCAGCGGCGTGTCGCCAAGATGACTGACGAGGGCGTCAAGTTCGTGACTGGCGTGGATATCGGTAAGGACATTGAGCCGAGTCAGTTGCAGCATGATTTTGATGCCGTATTACTTGCTTGTGGTGCAACAAAACCCCGCGATTTGCCGATTCCGAATCGGGAGGCTGAAGGTATCAGGTTCGCGATGGATTTCCTCACAGGCAACACCAAACAGATGGTGCATGGTGATTCCGACAGCGACGAATTCATTAGTGCTGAAGGCAAAGACGTGATTGTGATTGGTGGTGGTGATACCGGCACCGACTGCATTGGAACCAGCATTCGTCACGGTTGTAGAAGTCTCGTCAACTTTGAACTGTTACCGAAATCGCCCGATGATCGTGCAGATGACAATCCCTGGCCTGAATGGCCCAAAGTTTTTCGGGTTGATTACGGGCATGAAGAGGCTTCCGCAAAATTCGGTCATGATCCTCGGCAGTACCAATTGCTGAGCAAGGAATTCCTGCTTGACGATGACAGCAAGGTGCGGGGGATCAAAACGGTCAAGGTTGAGTGGAGCCGTACTGATGATGGTGGCTGGTCGATGACTGAAGTCGAGGGCTCCGAAAAAGAGTGGCCTGCACAACTGATCCTGCTGGCAATGGGCTTCTTGGGGCCTGAGCAATACGTTGCTGAGTCGGTTGGATTGGAAGTCGATCCACGCAGCAACTTCAAGGCAGAACACGGTCGGTTCGCCACGAATGTAGAAGGTGTTTTCGCTGCCGGGGACTGTCGGCGTGGACAAAGCCTCGTTGTTTGGGCGATCAATGAAGGCCGTGGGGCCGCGAGATCGATTGACATCCATTTGCAGGGCTACAGTGATTTGCCAGCTCCCGGTCAGACGATGGGAACCTCGATGGAAATTTCCGCATCCTGACACGGTTGCTTTCTCTGTTAGAGGCACCAGCTAGCAGGATTCGTCCGGTCATCTGGCCCACCCGATTCGGGTGGGCTTTTTTGTGCCAAAGCCGTCTTGAGCCGCATTTTGGTTCCGCATGTCGGCCATGACGCACGAGAAAAGGAGGCGTTTGAAAGAAGAAACGGCGTGAAACTGCAATCTCTTGGGCAAAATTAAGCGAGGTGGACAAGCTGACATTGACAGCCCATCAACTGGCGTTTTAACGTCCGCAAGTCCAGTGACGTTGCGTTAATCTACGTTGACTTTGCTGATTTTGTGGATTCGTTGCTCGCAAGGTTCCGATGATGCAAATGGAGTGAGTCCGGAGTTCATGTGTTAGAGGTTGGCAGGATGCTAATAAACACCAAGCGAAAAATCGTAATGATTACTTCCTGTGCTCTCACAGGTATGATGTCGACCGGATGTACCCTGTCAGGGCGAAATTTGTTCGCGTTTAAAAAGAAAGAACCATCGGCAGAAGTACTGGCGGGCAGCGGTCCAACAGCGACCTACCCGGTACCACCTAGTTCGACTGCAACGCCCTCGGCAATTGCTTCAGTTGCAGGAGGAACTACGGCACCGGCGACGGCCCCCAGTTCACCAGTACCCGAGACCCAACCTGCTCGGTTCGCCGGCTTGAGCGCATCACCCGGCTTGAGTGCATCACCCGGCTTGAGTGCATCACCTGGTTACAGTGCATCACCTGGTTACAGTGCATCACCGACGACTCCAAATCTTGCCGCTGCTCAAGCCAACGGTATCTATGGGAAAACTGCTAGCCAGTCGGTTGGCTTTAGAACGCCCGCTGCGCCCGCTTCGCAACCCAGTGGTTACACCTTTGGCAATAAAGCGTTAACGCCGAAAAATGACGAATCTGGAACCGAATTTGCCATCTCGGATCTGCCGTCCAGCGGTCAAACAGAATCGGCCACTGCCGCGAGTGGATTCACCGTACCGAGTACCACCTTTGCGCCGCCTGCTAGCGGTAGTTATCCAACAGCTCAACAGTTGCCGCCTGCAATTCCTCAGCGAGGTTTTACCTTTCCAACTGATGGCCCTGCTGTCGCAGAGATCGCGCCGCCGCAATCGGATATCAACGGTTTTGAACATCCGCCTGCGACCCCTACTGCAGGCGACATCCTTCCACCTGCCGCGACATCGCCTGCGTTTACGACGGCCAGTACCGCTGTTGAGTCTGCTGCACCGTCAGCGGCGATTGCACCGGCTTCGGCAGGCAACACAGGTGGATTTGGTGGCTACACACCAGGCAGCACTGGCTCGGCCACAGGCTATCCCAGTGGGACTGAAACACCTACAACTCGCGGTTCAATCTACCGTTAGAGATCGCTGGTATTGTCCCGGTTTTCACCAGCAAATCTGGTCCGCATCAAAGATCGGACCCTCGACACAAGTGCGTTTATAGTCCCACTCTTCGGGGCCATCTTGGCGGACCTGTGCGACACATGAAAAGCAGATCCCGATACCACAAGCCATCGGGGTTTCCATGCTGACTTGGCAGTCGACACCGGCTGCTTGACAGGCCTCTGCTACTTTTTCCATCATAATTTCCGGGCCGCAGGTCACCACACGAATGGATTCTCCTGAATCCTTCAACTCTTCCAGACGTTCGCAGAGAATATCTGGAACAAGTCGTTGCTGACCTTGTGAGCCATCATCGGTGCACAGCGTGACGCGAAAGCCTGCCTGCTCAAAGTCACTGACGCCAGCAAGAAGGCTGGCCCGACGGGCTCCGTAGATGAATTCGACTACTGGTGACCAGCCGTTTGCTCTGTCCTCGTCACCGAAATTTTGCGTGCCCAAGGCTTCTCGCCCCAGCAGTAGCATGGGAGTTTGTCCAATGCCGCCAGCGACCATGATCAATCGATCGCAGGCTCGGTTGGCAAAGCCGTTACCCAACGGGCCCCATAGCGTGACATGTGTATCCAACGGTGATTCTGCCAAGGCAGTGGTGAAGTTGCCCTTTTTGAGATAAACCAGGTCGATCCATTTGGGAACGCCTGATTCGTCCGAGATCACGTCGTAAACAGCCAGAGCGCGACCAATCAGAGGTGCATTGGTGCCTGACAGGCGAATCATGACGAATTGGCCTGGTACCAGAGTGCGAGCGAGCGGTTCTGCTGCCACTCGAATCAGAAACGTTCCCTCACCGATTTGGTCATTGCGTTTCAGAGGTGTGTCGATCTGGTGCATTGAATCGGCGTAGTGGTCGGCATGCAGCTTGGCCATCATTTTTTGCGTTTGCGATTGGAGCCGGATTTCTTTTGACTGCTCGTTCGTTTCTTGGCATCAAGGTTCCTGCCAGCACCGCGGCGATTATTGCTGCGACTCGACGATGCTGTGCCATCACCAGAATTGGTTGCCCGTTTTGTGGTACGACGCTTCTTGGTTCCATCACGTTTAGTGGTGGTTTTTTTCGCTGTCTTACTACTTCGTTCGCCCGTTTTTTTGCTACCGGAGTTCCGCTTCGGACCGCTCCGACGCTTCGGTGCTTCGGTCGCGGCTGCATCCCCACCGATGACTGCGCCAATGGCAGGGACGCTGTCAAAGGAGAACGCTGACGATTTTGCTTTGCTGGCAGAGTTTGAGCGTGCGGCTTGTTGCTTCTTGCCTGCGGCAACCTTTTTTGCAGGTTTGCGATTCGCGGTGCCTGATTTCGATGCTCGCGTTTTGGCGGTTCCACGCCTGCCGTGTTGACGCGAATTATCATCTTCCACTGCTATTTCAGTCGCTTTCCAAAGTTTTTCGACTTCCTGAGCAGATACTGCTCGGTAAGCACCTGGCGGCACATCTCCCAGTCGCAGGGGCCCGACAGCGATTCGCCTCAGGGTTTGGACTTTGTGTCCCAAACGAGCCAGAATACGGCGTATTTCGCGGTTCTTACCTTCGCGCAGGACGATTTCCATTTCGGTGGAATGGCTACGTGACTTCAGAAGTTTCGCACCTTCGACCTGAACGAAGCCCTCCGCGATGTACATGCCCGTTCGCATTTTTCGCATTGTCTCCGTCTCGACTTTGCCTGCCACTGTCACTCGGTACACCTTGCGGACACCGAATTTTGGGTGAGTCAATCTTTGTGCGAGTTCACCATCATTGGTGAGTAGAATCAGGCCTTCGCTACTTAGGTCAAGTCTCCCGACGGGAAAAACACGCTCATCTGGTGGGACAAGGTCGATCACGCGAGGACGTCCCTGCGGGTCTCGATTAGTCGTGACGACCCCAACCGGCTTGTTCACCGCGTAGTAGACAGACTTCTGTTTTTTGAGCAGAACGCCATCCACACGCACCTTTTGGGACGAACCTTCAACGGTGCTGCCAAGTTTGGTGACAATCTGTCCATCGACGTCGACACGCCCTGCTTCGATTAGATCCTCGCATTGCCTGCGACTGCCAAATCCTGCTGAGGCCAGAAACCGCTGCAGCCTTTGGGTAGTGTCATCTACCTTGCTGGGCCGTTTGGCTCGCTTTTTCGTTGCAGAGCTTTTGGTTGTGCGTCGTTTGGATGCGGACTTTTTTGGCATTGAGTTGTCTGGTTGAAGAATGCGTGTTCAACAACCTACCAAACCAACGCATCTTTGTGATGCAGGCTTACCTCGCAGCCAAACCGTTGGTCTGCCAAGATCGGTATGGGTCCGGATGAAAAGGCTTTGACTATCCGGAACCGTTGGTGGCTGACACGTTGGGATGGCAGAGTAAGCCACAAATTGCCCTTCAAGCTTGCCGCTTAGCCACCAGATCGACGGATCAGTCACTCCGACTCGCGGTTTAGCGACCGAGCCAAGGCATGGCGTCGGGAATGAGCCGATTTCGCACAGGCTCAGCGAGGGGTTGCTGATAGCTGGGCGGACGTGAGGCGGCGTCGTAGGGGCCGATGTCATTCTGAGGAAAAGGATCGTGAACCACAGCATTGGCCTGCTGCTTATTCATCGGGCCGGGAGGAGTGAAAAAGCCGTTGAACCCCCGGCATCCTGTTGTCGAAATCAGCGCGACTGCGAACGCGGTACTCAGCAAGAGTGTGTGTCCTTTGCGAGCCATGGTCGCGAATCCTTTCAAATCGTGCGTGAGGAGGAAGTTGGAGCGTACGAAGTTCAGGGGCAGTGGGCCAAGAGGAATCTAGGTGTGTTATTGGACAGCTCCTTGGTTGGGCATCGTACACCTCCATGGGACACCTCAAGTCCCCCGACTTACTTTGTGGAAATTGTTTCACGAGTGTTCCGATTGCCCGAGTCATTCGTTTCAGGCCGGCAGATGCATCTCCATAATCGTGCTATTCTCACCGGCGGTGATCGCACACCGCTTCATGGCGGCGGGCAGCAAAACAGTTGCACCAGCTGACAATGACGTGATTTCCTCTTCAATACGCAAAGTCGCAGTACCCTTTGGAATCGTCAGGATGTGAAACTTTGCTTCGCCCCCGACTGCCGCCTCTCCGTTTTCGAGCAAACGCAGCACGAACTTGTCGCATGACACGATGGTCTGCCAGCCCGTGGCACCACGGTCGCTGGCAAGGGCTGTGACCGGGCCAGAAGAATAGTCAGTCACTTCGATACCTTGCGCAAGGTGCAATGGTCTGGGGTTGCCGCTGGAATCGGTCCTGTTCCAGTCGAACAGTCGAAACGTTGTGTCACTGGATTGCTGGATTTCGGCCACCAGCAGGCCAGCACCCAGAGCGTGTACCGTTCCGGCAGGAATGAAGACAATATCACCGGCGGCGGGGTGAAAGGAATGCAGGACATTCTCAGTGGCGCCTGTGACAATCGCCTGCTGCAGCATGTCCTGATCGACGCCCACTCTTAGGCCAGCATAAATCAGGCTTTCCGGTTCGGATGCGACAATGTACCAAGCTTCCGTTTTCCCCAAGTCGGGCTTTGCCATTTGCAATGCATATTCGTCGGAAGGGTGGACCTGTACTGACAGCACACGATTGCAGTCCAAATACTTCAGCAACAGTGGGAACGATTTCAGATCCGATTTTTCTCCGAATAACCACGACGGGTGTTCTTGTATCACCTGACGCAGTGTCTGTCCGCTCAGCAGACCATTTTCGACGATACTTTGATCATCGCCGTGGTCGACCACTTCCCAGCTTTCTGCGTAGTTTGATTCCGATCCAATAGGTTTCCTCAAATGCTCTCCCAAACGGCGTCCGCCCCAAATTGTCTGCTTCAAAACTGGGCTGAATCTAAGTGGATAAGGGGTCATTTTGCTGCTCTGGTCGGTGACAGGACTCGGTTTGTGACGTTATAACGGCAGATGCGCGGGCGATTTTGTGGCGGGCTGCTACACTGGTGCTAACAGATTCTGATATCTGTTTGAACACTGGCACAGGCCACGGACCCTTGACAGGGGCCGAGGGTCATTAGCTGAATGAGCAAGGGACGCGGATCAGCTCACCAGATTTCAGCTCACCATATTTCAGCTCAACCGTTCCTGTCTCTAAGCTGAACCGCTCCGGGATTGCGAAATTCCCTCACCACTTCGTATCGTATCATTTCACCCTTCAAAGCAACTATCGAGATTTGATTCGTGGAAAAGTTGTCGCGTCCCAAGGACGATCTGTTTGATAGCTCGACGATGACATTCGGGGAACACCTCGAGGATTTACGTCATTCGTTAGTGCATTCCATCATCTGGTTGGCGGGTGGGTTGATCATCGGTCTTTTATTTGCGGATCGCTTGGTGCAATTTGCTCAGGAACCCTTGGTGGGAGCAATTCAGCAATTCAATGCCGACCGTGATCTGTATCGCCTTGGTTATGATCCCTCGGATGAGTCGGTGCAATCGTTGCACGAGTTCCTTGCCAAGAACGCTTTGGTTTGGGATATCATCTATGAGGTGCCCGAAAAGTATCAGGCATTGACGATGGAATCACTGATCCCGAATTCTGTCACGAAAGACGCAATCGAGATTGAGTCTGGGGATTTGCAAGGCGATTCTGGTTTGGGCACTTCGGAGGCTGCTGTTGAAGGAGTTCCAGACCCAGCCGAATTGGCGGATATCTTGAATTCTTTGCCAACGACGCTCAAACCCAAAGTTCAATTGCGGGAAAACAAGACGGGATTGAGTTCGCTAAAGATGGAAGAGCCCTTCATGATTTGGGTCAAAGCCGGGCTGATTGTGGGTGCAATCATCGCATCGCCCGGAATCTTCTACCATCTTTGGTCATTTGTCGCTGCCGGTCTCCATACCCATGAACGCAAGTACGTTTATATCTATTTGCCTGTCAGTGTTACTCTGTTTGTGTCAGGCGTGGTCCTTGCATTCTTTCTTGTCTTGCACTACGTGTTGACGTTTTTGTTGGCTTTCAACGGCAGTATGGACGTCGCAGTCGAACCGCGTCTTTCCTACTACATCAACTTTGTGCTGCTATTGCCACTTGGCTTTGGAATTGCCTTTCAGCTTCCGATCGTCATGCTCTTTTTGCAAAGAATTGGATTATTTGAAACACAGGCGTACATTGAAAGCTGGAAGATTGCCGTGCTCGTCATCTTTGTGGTTGCCATGATCGTGACCCCCGCTGATGTAACGAGCATGGTGGCCTTGGCGGTGCCTTTGGTGTTTCTTTATGCACTTGGCATTCTCATGTGCAAATTCATTCCACGAGGACGTGGCATGGGCAGCAACGCCTATGATCCTGCGTGATTAGTAAACCGCTGTTGGATGACTTGACCACGTCGTATTGTGCCCTTATCGGTTAGTTCTCTCGCGGTATAAGACAACCTTGGCTCAAAGCAATGAATCGTGCAATTCATGGGAACGAGCTGGCATTCCAAAGTTTTCAATATCGCAGGCTGAACCGATTCAAGGTTCGCACCCTCGTCCAGGTCCAACCACAGTTGTACGCTGCCTCGACGGTGTAGTAATGCGTGTGCTACACCATCGATCCGTTCGACTTCGAGCTCGATGACGGAGGGGAAAATCTTCACCCCGGATTCCAACACGATGACGTCATCGATCCGCCCCAGCACTCGCAACTGATTGGTTGTAGCGTCCTGTTGCACGGCATCACCGGTCGCAAGCCAACCGTTTTTCGTTATGCGTTTTTGTGTCTCTTCTTGATGGTCAAGGTAGCCAAGCATCGTATGCGGACCACGGACAAATAATTGTCCATTCTCGATTCTGGTTTCCCAACCATCGACGGGAGTACCTACCAAGCCCGGTGTTGCGTCGTCCGGTGTCGCGCTGCAGATGACGGGACCTGTCTCTGTCAGTCCATAGCCCTGAATCACGGTGACACCACGTTGGCTCCATTCTGAGAAGGCATTGGTCCTGAGTGGGGCTCCACCGCAACCCAGGAGTCGTAAGTTTTCCAATCCATTGGGCTGTTCTTCGAGCATCCGATAGGACATTGAGGGGACAGTGTTGATCAAGTCTGGTCTCAGATGAGGCAGTCTTTCAATCATATTTCGATATCCAAGGCTCAACGCGAGGGTACATCCACTCAATAGCCAGGTACCGAAGTCACAGGTTCGAGCATAGGCATGGGATAGTGGCAAAACCGTTAAACGGATATCAGTTTGATTTTGCGGAACGGCTTTTAGTTTGGCTGCTGCATTGGCAAGCAGGCTATGCTGCGACAGACGCACACCTTCCGGTCGTCTGGTAGTGCCACTGGTCCATAGAATTAATGATGCCTGTTGTTCTGTTGGGTTGCCGGTTTTGATGCCAGTTGTGAGTTCTGGCGTGGCACTTGGCAGCAGACTGGAAGCTGTTGCGAGTTCAGAATTGATTTGCTGTTTGGCCGCCTTATCAATCCAATGTCCGCCAATACGATTCCATCGTCTCGCAATTTCGGCGGCCCCAAGTCGCTGGTCCAAGGGAGCCTCAGTTGTGCCAAGTGCCATCGAGGCAAGCGAGATCACAATGTCCACGTCGCTGTTGTTGCTTGCATGTCCCAAGCATCGTGGATAGATTTTTCCGCCAGCGAATTGACGCTGAAGGCGACTGACGGTTGAGTCGACGACTGTTGCCAGTGAACGCCAAGAGCAATTGCGTTCGGTGCTGTCTGAAGAAGTCAGCAGAAGAGCAGTAGCATCAGGCCTTGAGCAGGCCTGATGCGTGAATGCTTCGTAGAGTGATTTCCAGGACACAGGTCAGTGAATCATCCATATTGGGGTTCAGTGCCGGCCTATCATCATCCCTGCGGGAACTACGCGGTAGCGTTGAGCGTTTCGCGAAGTTTGGCACCATTGCCAGCCTGACCAAAAGCGGTCATCCGGGCGACGCAAACATCTTTCATTGCGGTGCGTGCCGGTTTCAGGTAAGCCCTTGGGTCGAACGCGGATGGGTCTTCCTGAAGGACCTTGCGAATTGCACCTGTAATGGCCATCCGGCAGTCAGTATCAACGTTGATCTTGCGGACACCACTCTTGATCCCACGTTGGATCTCTTCGACGGGCACGCCATAAGTCTGCTTCATTTGACCACCGTATTGATTGATGATGTCCTGAAGATCCTGGGGAACACTGCTGCTGCCATGCATCACGAGGTGGGTATTGGGCAACTTTACATGAATCTCTTCGATTCGAGTCATAGCCAGCACCTCACCGGTGGGCTTGCTGGAGAACTTGTAAGCACCATGACTGGTCCCAATGGCAACGGCCAAAGCGTCGACACCTGTTTCTTCTACGAAGCGGGCTGCTTCGTCAGGATCGGTCAAGAGCTGTTCGCGGCTCAATTCACCTACGGCTCCGTGACCATCTTCCTGCTCGCCTTCTCCCGATTCCAGGGAACCAAGACATCCGAGTTCGCCCTCGACGCTTACGCCCTGTGCGTGTGCCATTTTGACCACTTCGGCGGTCACGCGGACGTTGTAATCGAATTCGGCCGGTGTCTTGCCATCCTCTTCGAGTGATCCGTCCATCATCACACTTGTGAATCCATTGTCGATGGCGGACTGGCATGTCGATGGACTGTTGCCGTGGTCCTGATGCATCACAATTGGAATGTGGGGATACAGTTCCGTTGCTGCCACCATCAGGTGGCGCAGGTACGCATCCTGTGAGTAAGATCGAGCGCCACGCGAAGCCTGAATAATCACAGGCGAATCAGTTTCCTCGGCTGCCTCCATGATCGCCTGGATCTGCTCCATGTTGTTGACGTTGAAAGCGGCGACGCCGTAATCATTCTCGGCTGCGTGATCGAGGACGACGCGAAGAGGAACCAAAGCCATGACTGATAACCTACGAGACAGGGGGATGATTTTCGATATGAACAAAACTGATTATCGCGGCCTCCATCAAAGCCGCAAGGTGTCAGCTGTTGGCGGGCGAATCGGCTCCACTAAACGATCTTTGAGGCGTTAGAGTTAGCCTTTTGGTCCTCCTGAACCTGCAGAAGCTCGTCGCTGCGGGGCCCCATCGCTACGGATGATGTGGGCTGGCATGCCGCGGGGCTATAAATACATTTCGGCTCTGGATAGCCGCGTTTTCAGCCGAGGATTCAGGAGATTCGGATCATTCTGGTCCGGCGATGGGTATCCGGGTGGCACTGGGCCTGTCAGTTGGATTCGAAACCACTGAGTTTGCTGATAATCTGGTCAACATCGTATACACAGCCGCCCCAAGTCCCTCCGCCCGCTTGTTGCAACGCCGCCCAAAGACGGGTGTCGTCCGGCATGTCAGGGTCGACTTGCAGTTTGGGGTGGGGAGATCGATCCGACAACACCTGATCAGCTGATTGGTTCGTGTTTGAATCCTCAAGGACGAAGTTGACATGACCCTCGAGTGTTTCTCGATTGATCTCGATGTCGATCATGTCTCCATCGCGGACTTTGGCGATGGGGCCGCCAGCCAATGCCTCGGGCCCTACGTGACCGATACAGGCGCCGGTGCTGACTCCCGAAAATCGGGCGTCGGTGAGCAGGGCGACCTCTTTTCCGAATGACAAATACTTCAGGGCTGAGGTGATTTGGTACGTTTCCTCCATCCCACTGCCAATGGGGCCCCGACCAATCAGAACGATCACATCACCGGCCTGAATGCTTTTGTCTGTCTGGCCCTTGATTGCCTTGATCGCATCGCGTTCTGAGGTGAATACACGAGCGGGTCCCCGTTTTCGATAGACGCCGTCTTCGTCGACCACTGTTGGGTCGATGGCAGTTGCCTTGATAATGGACCCCTCGGGGCAAAGGTTACCCTCTGGAAAGCAGACGGTGCTTGTCAGGCCGAGACGCTTTGCTTTTTGTGGCGGGAGAATGACATCCTCCGGTTCGACGCCATCGGCTGCTCTGAGGTGATCGCGGCAGATCTGCCGCCGATCACAATCGTGCCACTGATCCAGAAGTTCGTTCCATGTCATCCCACTGACGGTTCTGGCATCTGCCTTAAGTAGCCCCAGTTCACGCAGATGCCACGCCACTTCAGGGACGCCACCAGCCAAAAACAATCGGACTGTCGGGTGTCCGACGGGGCCGTTGGGAAGGCAATCCACAAAGCGAGGCACTAGTTGGTTGATTTCGCGAAATGCTGACGCGTTGGGGCGTTCAATTCCTGCGGCTGCTGCGATTGCCGGAATATGCAGCAGCAGATTGGTGCTGCCACCTACAGCAGCGTGGATCAGCATCGCGTTGAAGACAGCATCCTTGGTCAGAATGTCGCTGAGTGTTTCACTGCGAGCAACCATTTCACGAGCGGCATCGGCTGAGTCTCTGGCCAGTTGTGTCCAGATAGGTTGCCCGCTCGGCGCGAGCGCCGCATGCGGAACGGTCATCCCTAATGCTTCTGCAACGACCTGGCTGGTTGCTGCAGTTCCCAGAAACTGGCATCCACCACCGGGGGTTCCGCAAGCACGGCAACCTTCCAGAGAGGCTTCTTCGAGGGACATTTCCCCGCGGCTGTAACGTGCACCAATGGTTTGCACTTTACCGGCGTCTTCCCCGACGGTGGGCGGTAAGGTAACTCCGCCTGGCATCAGCACATTTGCCAGATGACCGCAGCCTGCCATCGCCATCATCATGGCGGGCAGGCCCTTGTCGCAGGTCGCAATGCCAATCACGCCCTTTCGTTGTGGGAGCGATCGAATCAGTCGTCGCATGACGATTGCGGCGTCATTGCGATACGGTAGCGAATCAAACATTCCGTGGGTTCCCTGGCTGCGACCATCGCAGGGATCACTGACAAACGCGGCGAAAGGAACACCTTTGTGTTCCGTTATCTGCTCTGCCGTCGCTTGCACCAATAGTCCCACTTCCCAGTGACCTGTGTGGTACCCCAATGCGACCGGGGATCCATCGGGGTTTCGGACTCCACCTTGTGTACTGAGGATCAGGTACTGATCGCCGAGTACTCGGCGTGGATCAAAGCCCATGCCTACACTCTGCGTCAGGCCGAACAAATCTCCGCTGCTCCAGTGACGGAGGATCTCATCGCTCAATGGCAATTTGCCACTTGGACCTTCAGCATGGGTACGAAGTGTATCGACGTCAGGGATAGAGAAAAAGTTTTGCATGGAAGCAACAGCTTTCTGGGCCTCACTGATGGGACAGCGAGACTGGTGGGTCATGAGGTCGAGGAAGGGATACCGAAAGGTAACCCAAATATATCAACCCAAGTCTATCAACCCACAGCGTTCAACGCACAGCCATCCACAGCGTTCAACGCACAGCCATCCACAAATGGAAAACATGACGCAAGCCTAGCGTCGTCGTTTTACTTTTCGGTGCATGGGGTTCAGTCGCTTGCGGGCAGGAGTTTCGACATCCGCTGGCTCTGGGGCTTTGGGGGGTGGAGGAACTGCTTCGAAGCCGTCAATGGAATCTCGTTTGAGCTCTTTGTTGATGCGGCGTTCGATGCTTGTCAGAATCTCACCTTCCCCGGGAACGACGAAGGTATACGCGATGCCCTCTCGTCCCATACGACCGGTTCGGCCAACGCGATGTACATAGTCATCGCAATCTTGAGGCACGTCGTAATTGATGATGTGAGAGATGGTGGTGATGTCGATCCCGCGGCCGACGACATCTGTTGCAAAGAGGATCTTGAGTTTTCGGTCTCGCAAACTTTGCAGCACACGATCCCGCTCACGTTGCTGCATGTCTCCGTGCATGCTGCCACAAGACTCATGGGTATGGCTGATTTGGCGGTACAAGCGATCTGTACCCCGCTTGGTTCGACAAAACACAATGGCCTGTTCAGGATTTTCGCGTTTCAGCAAGTGATCGAGTAGGGTGGATTTGCGGTCATGTGCGACCGTGAAATATCGTTGTTCGATCGTTTCGACGGCCATTTCATTATGGCAGCAGTCGATCACGCTGGGTTTCACCATGTAGGACTCTGCCAGACGACGAACTGTGGGTGGCAGTGTTGCTGACAGCAGCAGTGTCTGGCGATCACGCGGACACTTCCGCAGGATTCGCTCAATTTGTGGGCGGAAACCGATGTCCAGCATCCGGTCAGCTTCGTCCAGAACAATACACCAGACACTGTTGGTTCTCAGTGACTTGCGTTGCAAATGATCATGCAAGCGTCCAGGTGTGCCAACAACGATCTGAACACCGTTTTCGAGTTGTCGCAGTTGTCCATTGATGTTTTTACCACCAGCTAGAACCGCGACCTCGGTATCGACGCCCCATGCCAGTCGTTGCGTTTCTCGACCGACCTGGTCGGCAAGTTCCCGGGTGGGGACGATGATGATGGCTTGGGGGTCCTGGCAGTCTTCTAGCGAATCGAGTTGCTCAAGGATTGGAATCGCAAAGGCAGCCGTTTTCCCTGTGCCGGTTCGAGCTTGTCCAATGACATCATCCCCCGCCATGGCCACAGGAATTAATTGCGATTGGATGGGGGAAGGCGTACTAAACCCCGCCTTTTGCAGGGCCCGTCGCATCACGGGCGAGAGATCGAGCTCATCAAAAGACTCGACAATGGTTTCGGCTGTTTGATTCATGCAGGCAGTGTAGCGTGCTGCCCTCTTTTGCACTACGCGGAATAAATCTGGTGTACTACGCGGAATAAATCTGGCCGCATCAACCCAATACTCAGAAATCGACATGAAAATCAGCCTGTGCTGAACCACCGTTTGCGGTGAACTCGAGGTGCGAGGCAAGATGCCCGAATGTCGGCCAATTTGGAGGTAAATTGCTGAACATGGCCGTCGACTCGAGCACAGGACGATTAGACCTTAGTATGTCCAGTATTGCCTTCTGCAGCGGCTTGGCTGTTGTTTGGCGAAAATTTGGAGGCTAAAATCTGTGACCGTTCGGTCTGATAATTCCTGCTCGTTTGAAACACCCCGCTATCGAGTTTTGACATGAAACGCTTCTGCTTCCTAACTGTGCTTCTGGCTACCGCTTTCATTGGATGCAACAAGTCTTCCGATAGTGAACTGCGAGTGATTCAGGATTCCGGAACTGCCACCGGGACGCAATCCGATGGTAACAGCAAAACCCAAAGTGTTGCCTTTATCACCAACCAAATCGCGGACTTCTGGAAGATTTCCGAGGCCGGGTGTAATGATGCTGAGAAAGACTTCGATGTCGATGTTGAAGTTCGCATGCCTTCGCAGGCAACGGCTGTCGAGCAGAAGCGGATCGTGGAAGATTTGCTGACCTCAGGTGTAAAGGCCATCGCCATTAGCCCGATCGATGCAGACAATCAGGTTGATTGGCTTAATTCAATCGCTGCCAAAGTTCCCTTGATTACACATGATTCTGATGCCCCTGCCGCCAATCGCTTGATGTACATCGGGATGGATAATTATGCAGCCGGACGTGCATGTGGTGAATTGATCAAGCAGGCATTGCCCGATGGTGGAAAAGTAATGCTCTTTATTGGACGGCTTGAGCAGGATAACAGCAAGTTTCGGCGACAGGGTGTGATTGATGTGTTGTTGGGACGCGACCGAGACATGGATTATTATCGAACTCAAACAAATTCATGGGACCCGGTTGACGGTGAAATTAGCGGTGACAAGTACACCATTTTGGGAACCATCACCGATCAGGGGAAACCTGAGGTTGCACAAGCTAAAGCGGAAGACTCACTGAATACCTATCCGGACATCAACGCGATGGTGGGGCTTTTTGAATACAACCCACCTGCTTGCCACAAGGCATTGGAAAAGGCCGATAAGCTTGGCAAAGTAAAACTCATTGGATTCGATGAGAATGACATCACCCTGCAGGCGATCAAGGATGGGACTTGCACTGGAACGATTGTGCAGAATCCGTACTTATACGGTTATGAATCGGTGCGTGTTCTGACTGAATTGCTCAATGGCGACCAGGGAGCAATTCCGGAGAGCAAGTATCTGGATATCCCACCTCGGGCAATCACGAAAGAGAACGTTGATGAGTTTTGGGCCGATCTGAAAGCAAAGAAAGGACTGTAAACCTCTTGCTTAGATCATCTTTAAACACATTGCGGCGTTCCTATGGCTGAGGCCGCTACGCCACTTCTTGAGGTTCGTAAAGTCGGGAAGCAGTTTCCGGGTGTCCGAGCTCTGCATGATGTCGACTTGACGGTCCAGCATGCAGAAGTGCTTGCCGTGATTGGTGAAAATGGCGCTGGAAAAAGTACGTTGATGAAGATCCTCGCAGGGGTGCAGTTGCCTGATAGTGGGCAAATCCTGATCGAGGGCAAGTCTGTGCAGCTAAGTTCGGTCAAGGTATCTCTGGACTGTGGAGTTGCCTTGATTCATCAGGAATTGAATCTCGCTGAGAACCTCCAAGTTGGAGAGAACATATATCTGGGCCGCGAACCGAGTCGGTTCGGCTTCATTGACCGTAAACGACTCAATGCGGATGCCAAGCAGGTTCTTTCGCAAATCGGATTGCAGGTTGAACCGACGACCCCATTGAGCGAGTTGTCAATCGGGCAGCGGCAAATGGTAGAAATCGCCAAGGCGATGTCGGTTGGCGCCAGGGTGCTGATCATGGACGAGCCGACGTCCAGTTTGTCAAGTGCCGAGGCAGAGCGGCTGTTTGAAGTGGTACAGGAGCTTCGCCAACGCGGGGTCAGTATCATTTATATCTCGCACCGGTTGGGTGAGGTGCGGGCTTTGGCCGATCGCGTGGTCGTCCTGCGTGACGGCGAGAATGCTGGCGTGCTGAGTAGCGGTGAAATCAGCCACGACAATATGGTGCGGATGATGGTTGGACGTGATATCTCGCAGTTTTATGCTCGGAAACAGTTACCCGTCGGTGATGTGGTGTTGTCAGTTGAATCACTCCGCACGGCTACTTGGCCTAAGCATGAACTCACGTTTTCGATTCGCGAAGGAGAAATTGTCGGAGTGTCGGGGCTTGTGGGAGCGGGACGCACTGAGATGTTGCAAACGCTTTTCGGAATCGAGCATCCCGTCGCTGGAAAGGTCATCGTCGAGGGTCAACAGATTGAATTGAAATCACCTTTGGCAGCTATCAACGCTGGAATTGCACTGGTTCCTGAGGATCGCAAACTGAATGGATTGGTCATCGATATGAGTGTGCGACACAACATTGGTCTCGCTGCTTTGTCTCGCAATCGACTTGCCGGTGGATTCCTCAATCGTGCAACAGAGATTCGGGATGCCACTCAAATGGTTCGCGATCTACGGATCAAAACACCCAACGATGCGCAGATTACACGATTCCTTTCTGGAGGCAATCAGCAGAAAGTTGTGTTGGGTAAATGGCTTTCAATGAAGCCGAAAATCTTGCTGCTCGATGAGCCAACTCGCGGGATCGATGTGGGTGCCAAACAGGAAATTTATCATTTGATGGAAACGCTGGCAAAAGAGGGCTTAGCGGTTCTGTTTGTTTCCAGTGAGATGGAAGAAATCATGGGGATGAGTGATCGCGCAATTGTGATGCACGAAGGACGCATTACTGGTGAGATCCAGAGGGCCGACTTGTCGGAAGAGTCCATCATGCAACTGGCAACGGGTAATGCAAACGCAGCGTCGACGGTAACAAATTAATGAATGCAAAATCGCTTGGTATTTTTGGGTTGTTGGTGATCCTGTTCGTGTTCATGGTTCTGATGACGTCGGATCCCTGGACCGATATTTTCAGCAGCACGTTTCTGCAGTCCAACAACATTGAGAATCTGTTGCGACGGGTTTCGATGTACGGGTTGCTGGGGATTGGGGTTGCGTTCGTCATCATCACCGGGGGCATCGACCTTTCCGTTGGTTCGATCGTCTGTCTCGCTGGATGCCTGCTCGGAATCTTTTTGCAGGTCGACTATCGTCCCGCTGCTTTGTTCGATGTTCATCTTGCCACGCAGGAAAATAATAGTCTGGTGGTACATGAAAATGCAGTCGGTCGTTTTGACGTAGGTGACAAATTGCGCATGTATCGAGGAAGACAACCGGCGTTGTTGACAGTGAAAGATATCGAGGCCGTTCAACTGAAAGATCGTGAGGGTAAGTCCTTGGGGATCGGCACGGTGATGACAGTTGAGGGACTCTTGCGAGATGAGGATTCGGGGCAGGTGGCCAAGGCCTTCGACGTGCTGGATTTTGGGCAGGTTGTTGGTGATCAACCTGCGTGGGTCGAACTGGCCGGCGTTTCCTTCCGTTTGGCTGTCCGGGATCGCGTTTCATTCTTTCATCCCACGCTGGGTCAGAAGGATTTGGTGGTGCATTCCGCATCACAGTCAGGGGATATCACCAGAGTCGATTTGAGCCAGCCACTCGGGGACCGTTTTTCGAAGGAATGGATGGCAATGCCGACGGAGCGGAGGCAACGGATGGCAATTCCGCTTGCGATCATCTCTGTTCTTGGGATCGCCGGATTTTTAGGTTTATTGCATGGTTTGCTCGTCACCCGTGTGCACCTGCAACCGTTTGTGGTGACCTTGTGTGGTCTGCTGATCTATCGAGGTATCTCACGCTGGCTGGTGAATGATAACCCTGTTGGCTTCGGAATTGAGTACAAGGAAACACTCAGTCCACTGGGCTCAGGCAAACTTTCGCTGTTCGAGTGGAGCACGGCTGATGGTTCTCAGAGTTTTGGGATCCCATACCCGCTTTTTGTGTTTTTGACTGCGTCAGGGGTGGCTGTCATCTTTCTAAATTTGACGATTTGGGGAAGGTACATGCTGGCACTGGGCAGCAATGAGGAGGCGGCCCGTTACAGCGGTATCCGTACGGAAAGAATTACCATTCTGGCGTACGTGATCTGCACGGTGGCTGCCGCTACAGGTGGCATTCTGTTTGCCTTGGATTCAGGGTCCATCTCACCGTCAAGCTTTGGCAATTTCTACGAACTCTATGCGATTGCTGCTGCGGTTCTGGGTGGTTGCAGTCTTCGAGGGGGAGAAGGATCGATCTTTGGTGTCATTGCCGGGACAGCGGTGATGATGTTGCTCAATAATTTGATTTTGCTGCTGAAAATACCCGATCGGCTTGAGTTCACGATCATTGGTTTGGTCATTTTGATGGGTGTTACTCTGGATGAAACGGTGCGTCGCATCGCTGCCAGACGGCGGGCAATGAAGTCCGCACAAACCTGACGCTGAAAGCCTGCAGCCAGGCAGGATATGCCTCGCAATTGGTGGGTGCTGCTGTTCTTAATCTGTCTTGGTGGCAGCTGCTGATGATGTCCTGCAGTCAGCGTGTCAGGGTCCTCGTTTCAAGGTGGCAACTGTGTCGCTTGTCAGTGTTTGCATAAACCTTGACGGGCAGTGAGGATTTTCCGGCATTGCGGAATGCGGGGATTTGGGGATTTTCAGATCTCGCTGACAAAGAGGGTCCTATGATCGTCACATCAGGCACGAGAGTCGGGTACCCCGCCCAACCGCGATGAAGTCACTGTTCATTTGTTATCGTGTCGAGTTCAGGAAGTCGAATTCACAATAGGAATCTCTCCGCTCGGTTTTCGGGGTTGAGTATCCAGACATCTGACGGGTTTCTACTGTGTCCACCGCTTCGCTTCCCAATCCAACCGGACATCGTTCGAGAGCTGGCCAGCGGCCAATAACTCGAACTGCCATTGATGAGGCTGCGTGCTTGATGAGCGAGACGGCTCATGACCTGCGGTCTCCGCTGACGACAGTACGCGAGTGGAATCGCCCGTCATGGATGTCACGCTGTCTCATGAAGCATCACTGCCTCGGTGCGTGAATCGCATCGCCGCAGGAACGGTTTCTTTGGGTGCGACTGTATCGCGAGCCATCGCCGACGATTTTGATCATGTTTTTCAGCGACAGCAGCGAATGTTCGACTTTACTTATCGGGTGGAAACACGACGCTGGGTTTGGGCGTTTGATGTTGACCCGGAAAGTTTTCCGATACGGCTTGAGTCGATTGAGAACGAGTTGATGAATCAGATTCCTGAAACAAGAACGACGTGGTCTTCTCCGCAAATTATTCCGATTGATTCCCGGATAACACATTCACGATTGAGTGATTTGTTGGTCAGATCGACGCTGGCAGCGTCGACTCTGAGCAATGTCCACGATCAGGATGCAGTGCGTTTAGAAACACTACCAATGGGCGATTCCAATGTGGCTGCCGGCAGACTCGAAAATGAACTGCGACGATTGACTGAGCGATTTCAGTCGGAATCCCGTGTTCTAGCACAGCAGGTAAAGAATCTCTGCACGAAGACTTAAGCATCGTCTTCTTTTGCACAGCCCCGCCCGCGAATATAACGTCACGCTGAGCGGGATCAGCGTTTCAGTAAACAGTCTGTTAAAGGCGGCATCTCAGAGAGATGTCGCGTGAAACGTGTTGCGAATTTACGCCTGATAAAGATCAGGGAGGAAGAACTTTGTTGCCCTTTTGCTGTCTTTCATTCGGCGTTCGGTAGAGATCAGAACCGATGTTCGGCAATCGGCTGCCACTGACCCGAGGATCGGGTGGGAAGTCCTCGGCTCGGGTGGCTGATCCCAGCGGTGTCGTGCGCGTATCGTTCAGAGTCCTGAGGTACTTCTGTAGTTTCCATGCCGGGATGACCGTCAGCCCTAGTTCGGCCGCTTTAGCCCTGATTCGCCCCATGGCGGCAATGGTTGCAATACTGTTGTCATCATCATCGGTCGGTCTGCTGCCTAACTCTGGATCGTCACCGACGACCATGAAACGGATAGTAGCATCAAGCTTGCCGCTGATGCCGCCTGCCGGCGTGACCTCGGCGGCAATGACTGCCCCGGCAGCCCGGATTTGGCCTTTGAGAGCTTCGTTGTCGGGGCGTCCGTCACCGTCGATATCAATATTCCCCGCCAAGGCAATTTTGATGACTCGACCTGGCGCCCAGAATGGCGAGAAAATCTTGTCTCCGGGAATGATTGGATTACGGATTTCCGGAAACGCCACAACGCGGGCTTCGGCCAAGTGAGCCCCTTGGATTTTTGTGACCTGAATGGTGGCCTTGACTTTGGCATCTTTCAGACGCGTTTCATCGCCGCCGATCACGCCGAATGTGATACCAGGTCGGAGGGCGTCCGCTGAACCGAGGTTGATGGTGGTAATGTTACCACCACGCACTACATAACGAATTTCCCCTTGCGTGGTTTCGAATTGGTCGTTCCGCAATTCATTCAGTTGGAACTTCTGGGTCTCAATCGTTCCCTGTAGCTGTCTCGCCTTCTGGGTTAACTGATTGGTTTCAGCGACCTTGTCCTTACGAAAGGTGGTGAAGTCATCCACGGTTTTGACAAGCTTGTCTTTGGTGTCCTCTTTTTCCTTGATCATCCGATTTCGGTCCTGATCAAATTCATCGCTCAGTTTGATGACTTTTTTGTTGGCATCGTCTCGTTCCGTTTCGGCCAATTCCTGTTGTTTTTCCGCGTTCGTCACATCCGTTTTAGCTTTGGAGCGGATGTCCTTCTCGTTCACCTCATAGTTGACGACTGTTAGGTTTCGAGCGCGAATGGCTTTGACCAGATACTCGGGCAGTTCCGGATAGTTTTTTTCACCCTGATAGCTGGACCCGAAATATGACATGTTGGTGGCGTATTGTGTCTCAATCGCCAGCATATCGGGGTCGTCAGAGGTGTTTTGTTTCATTTCCTCGATTTCAGCCTCGGTGAAACCACCGATACCCAGCATGGCTTTAAGCCGGTTTGCCTGCGTCTCCATCTGCTCCACTTGAGTCTGGACCGTAATAAGCGTGTCGCTCTTATTCTGTTCCTGAGCTGCAATCGTGTCGCTGTGCCGCCAGAGGAAAAAATTCAGGCCAAGCGACAGGACAAGGAAAATCAGGCAGGCAATTAAAGAGCCGCGGATGAAGGAATCGTCGCGAGCCACCATTTTTGTTCTTTGCGATGAAGGAACTACGGATCAGGAAACACGACCAAAATCAGGTCGCTGAGGACACAAACGGAACCCTCATTAACATTATTTGCTTTACGCTCTAATTCTACCGCTCTTTACAGAGGATTTCCGCTCAAGTCACAGGTTTCCGGGACTTTTGCGGATTGTCCGCTTCATGCGGGGCCCCAAAGAACTGGGATTTCGGCTGAAATGTGTCAGTTTGTACATTACTGCCCCCAGCCGTTGACTGGCTGGGAGGCAAGAAGGAAATCGGAACCTTCCCTTTTCAGCGTGGTTATTATACTTACGTGGACGAAACTATTATCGTCACATCACCAGTCACTTATTTCACGAAAAGTCCGGCAATGGCAATGCAGTACCGTAACCTTCAACGATCACACCGATCCTCCCACTCAGCACGCAGTGGCTTCACTTTGCTCGAATTGCTTCTGGTACTCGCGATTTTGGTCATGATCATTGGCATCGGCGTTACCAACTACAGTGGGGTTCAGGACGGAACCAATGTTTCAGCCACGGAAATCACTCTCGGCGAGCTGAAAAACACCGTGAAAATGTACAAGATCAGAATGAATAGTCTTCCAGAGAGCCTCGATATGCTTCGGGACGGCCCGAGTGACGCTGCCAAGAAGGCAAAATGGGTTTCTGCGATCATCGAAGAGATTCCGAAGGATTCTTGGGAGAACGATCTAGAATATAACGTCAGCGGTGGCAGTTTCGAGATTCGGAGTGCAGGTCTCGATCAGCAAATGAACACCGACGATGACCTCACGGTTGAGGGCTGATCAGGATCTTCCCTGATCAGAAATCTTCCACTAGGACTGCGGGCGGGGATGCTGCAGGTGGTGATTGATCGAAGGAGTGGTGTCTTTGATGTTCAACAAACCCCTGTGCGGAAGTTATCCATTGCCACGCCGATCTGCCTTTACGCTCCTCGAATTGCTGTTGGTCATAGCTGTCCTTGCCGCAATGGCATCACTGACCATGCCAAAATGGGGAATGTTATTGGATGATCGTCGGTTGGCTCGTGCCGGTGAGCAAATTCGGGGCAGCGTCGCCCGATTGCGGGTCGAAGCGATGCGCTCGGGTCGAGTGATCATGCTTGAGGGGATGATTGAAGGGAATGACCTACGGGCCAAGCCGTTCTACTCTGCAATTGACGCCACAGAAGCGATAGATCAGACGGGTGGGGGTTCTGCTTTGCTCGCCGGTGCCAATCAAGCGGTGGCGGTTGTCGTGGAGCAGGATGAATCGGCGATTGAAATGATTGAATTGCCTGAAGGAATCACCGTCAGCGGTGTAAGCGTCGTTTCCGCAGCTCGGTCTGCCGAGATTGAGCAACTCACGATTTCCGATCAGGTCGAAGGCTGGAGTCGTCCGGTGCTTTTCTACCCTGATGGGTCCACAAGCACAGCACTGATCAGCCTGATTCATCCGACGATGGGGCGAGTTGTGGTGAAGATCCGCGGGATCACTGGCGAGGCAACTGTCAGTCAGGTGCTGGCACCATGATTGCGCGACAAGGAAAACAGAAACGCCAAGGTGCGAGGCGAAAACCGTTGAAACGTCGCGGGTTCTCTCTGCTGGAAATTTTATTGGCTCTGGCAATTCTTGGCGGATCGTTGGCGATCCTCAGCCGAATCGTCGATATCGGAATATCTGCTGCGAGGGAGGGGCGTGACTTGGCCATCGCCCGCATGATTTGTCAGGGGAAACTATCAGAGGTGTTGTTGAACAGCACTGCGGGCTTCACGCCGCAGAGCCAGCCTTTCGCGCCGGTCGATTCCTTCGATTCACAGTCCATGACTCCATTCGAATTTTCAGTCGAAGTGCAGCCAGGTCAGTTGGCGGGGATATTGTTGATCCGGGTTTTAGTAGAGGCACAGAACCCCGATGGTGGGGAGCCCCTTGCCCGATACTCTCTGGTGCGGTGGATGATTGACCCTGCACTGGGACTTGAAGAATTGGAAGCTGAGGAAGAGATCGCACGCGAGGAAGCAGCGGCCGGTGGGGAGTCAGCCTGATGATGATCAAGCAGCGTATACGCATTGCATTTACTCTATTGGAGGTGTTGCTGACCTTGGCGATGTCGGTGGTGCTGATGGCCTTGGTTGGATCTGCGTTCCAGTTTTACGCTGTCGATATGAACGTGCGAAACATGGACGTTCGGCAGACCCAGCTGGCTTCTGCTGTGATGCAGATGATCGAAGATGACCTGCGGGCGACTTTACACAGTGAACCTAGTGACATGTCTGGCTTGGAGAGTCTTCTCGCTGCAAGCTTCGGAGAAGAAGAAGGCTCTGGACAAGGAACAGGTGGTGGTGAAGAGAGCGAAGAGGATCTATCCGCGGCAGGAATCAGCATGGACGAAGAGCCAGTGGAAAGCATGGACACCACCACGCTTGACCTGACTAGCGGCGTAGCCGTTATGCAAACGCCGGGTCTCATTGGCAATCAGTACCAGATCCAACTCGACATGAGCCGCCTGCCGCGTCTTGAGGAGTACGTTCTGATGCTGGACGAAACGACGACTGACCTTCAGGATATTCCCAGTGATCTTAAAACGGTGGCGTATTATGTGCAGGCTGACGACGCGATGGATGGTGTGTTGGATCCTTTGGCCGAACTCGATCCGGAGGCAGCGAGCCTCACACCCGGTGGCTTGGTTCGTAGATCGCTTGACCGGGCTGCCACAGTAGAAGCCGCCACAATGGGAAATCTCAACACGCTGAACCAGACGGGTGAGTTGCTGGCCCCCGAAATCAAAGGAATCGAATTCTCTTACTGGGATGGTTTGACGTGGCTACTGGAATGGAGCAGTGATGAGTTGGGTGAATTGCCGCTCGCCGTTCAGGTACGGATTTACATGATTGATCCAGCCTTGGCGGCGACCGAGGATACTGACACGATGTCCACGCTCGACACCGAATCGATGCGGACGTTCTCGCACATCGTTCGTTTGCCCATGGCTGTGCCGCTTGAGGAAGAGGAAGAAGATTTAACGGAGGCGGGGCTATGAATCGTACCGGAACACCCGTCCGTCATGGATTCTTTCTCGTGCTCGTCTTGGTCGTGATTGCGATTGCGACCATGGCAGTTTACTCGTTCACTGACTTGATGCTCGCCTACGACGATGCCGCGTACTTGTCGGGTGACATCGTGCAGACACGGGTGAATGTTGAGTCGGGTGCTGAAGCGGTCAGGTTATTGCTTGCAGAACCGCCTGAGATGCGGGTTGATTTTGGTGGTGTCTACAACAACCCGCAGATGTTCCAGGCTGTCAATGTCTCAATGGGTGATGACAATGCGACCCCCTCAAACTTTTCTATTCTCGCGCCGGGTCTTGATGAAAACGGCAATCTTGCTGGGCTACGCTTCGGTTTGCAGAACGAGTCAGCCAGACTGAATATCAACGCGCTGACAGTTTTGGAAAGCAGTTCGGCAGGAATGCTGGCCTCCGTTCTGACTGCGGTTGACGATTCAAGCGAATCCGAGGATGAGGTGACGAGCGACAACATCGCGGTGTCTCTGTTGTTGACTTTGCCAGGCATGACCGAAGATGTCGCTGACGCAATACTCGACTGGTTGGACGAAGACGAGGACGTGCGCCCGTACGGAGCCGAAGCAGAGTACTACACCACTTTGCCGACGCCTTATGTTCCCAAAAACGGACCTGTCCTGAGTGTTGAAGAACTGTTGCTGGTACGAGGGGTCACCCCGACTCTGCTCTTCGGTGCGGATGTCAATCGCAATGGAGTTCTTGACGCGGATGAGCAACAGCGTTTTGGCGTGACGGTCGAAACCGCTGGTTCTCTTGGTTGGGCTGTCTATTTGACTGTACACGGTTCCGAGGCAAGTAAACGCCGCGATGGAAGTTTCAGGGTCAACGTGAATCAGGACGATCTCGAGTTGCTCTTTGAAGAATTGTCAGGGGCGTTGGAGAATGAAGATTACGCCACGTTCATCGCAGCCTACCGAATAGCTGGTCAGTCGAATTCCAGCATGGCATTGTTGACTGGGAATGGCGCGGATGCGCAGCAGGCGGAGGTAGTTGGGCCGTGGACTGCCGACGTGATGAGTGAATTTGATCTCAGTGGTGGCGGTGGGACCTCTTTGACCCAGATTTTGGATTTAGTTGGTGCGACTGTGACGGTTGGGAATGGTGATAACGCTCGATCCTATAGTTCCCCTTTTTCTGAAGATATTATCTCGATGGGGCTCTACATGCCGGTTTTAATGGATTCTTTGACGACACAAGACGTCGAAGTTATGCCAGGTCGGATTAATCTAAATGAGTGCCCTGCTGAATTGCTTTATGGCATTCCTCTGCTGACCGAGGAAGCAGTCGAATCGATTATCGAAACACGAGATGTCAGTTCCGATGACTTGAACCGCCAGTTTGAAACATGGCCTCTCGTTGAGGGATTGGTGTCACTTGATGAAATGAGACAACTGATTCCGCTTGTGACCTGCGGCGGAGATGTGTTTCGGGCTCAAATTGTTGGCTATTACGAGCAGAGTGGAGTAGCACACCGTGCCGAGGTGATTATTGATGCCACCACGGTCAACCCGAAAATCGTGTTGTGGCGGGATTTGAGTCATCTGGGAAGAGGATTTGATTTGTCAGTACTGGGTTCGAGGTCATTCACGGGGCTCGAAGGCGATGGGACAGGAAGTGCAGGGACGGCAGCGACTGATTGAAGCAGGGATGAGAGTTAAACGAAGCATTGATTGGGTTCGATGGTTCAGCTTGTCATGAGAACAAGTGGCACTAACGCGATCAACTTCATGCATAAATTGAGAAACCGATGGTAATAAAATTAGCAATCGATTGGGATGAGAGTGAGTTGAGGTTGGTGGCTGCGCAGTGCATGGGCAGCAACGTCAAAGTCACTGATGCCCGGGTGATACCGATTGAAGGCAAGGGTGTCCTTGATACCCTCAAGGAAGCACTCGCCGATCAGGGGTTTGAAAATACCGAAACTCTGGTCGCCATTGGGCGTGGTCAGGCAGAATTGCGAGAATTGCATTTGCCACCTGTGCCAGAGGAAGAATTGCCCGACATGGTTCGATTTCAGGCCATTCGGAGTTTTGCGACCGCGGGGGACAACGCCGTGGTTGACTACCTGGTCACCAATCGTAGTGAATCCGGTGTGGAGATGATTGCCGCGGCTCTGGAGCCTCAGGAGCTTGACAGCCTGAAAGGAATTTGCGAGGCCGTGAACTTGGTCACGAAGCGGATTTCGCTGCGACCGCTGGCTGCGGCAGCGCTCTATCTGCTAAATCAGGGACGATCCGGTAGTAACGACATTGTCCTCATTGATCTGCTTGCTGATGATGCTGAAATCGTCGTGGCTCGAGGGGGACGAGTCATCTTCGTTCGTACGGTTCGAATGCCTTCGGTCGAGGCAGGAAGGGGCCGAGCACTTGCGGGTGAGTTGCGGCGAAGTCTGGTTGCCTGCGGCTCGAGTGGTACGCTTGATCGCGTGGTGCTTTGGGGGCGTGCCGAGGTTCACTCGCAAGATGTCGAGATGTTGTCCGAAGCCTCAGGTAGCAAAGTTGAGGTGCTTGATCCATTCTCGCTGGTCGATGTTGATCGAAGCGCAAAGGCGAACATGCCCGATCATGTCGGGCGGTTGGCTCCTCTGGTTGGTTTGCTGGTAGCTGACGAGGCCGGTGCAGATCGCCTGGTGGATTTTCTCAATCCACGGGAGCGGGTGGAAGAGGTCGAAAACCCTTACCGCAAATACATGATCGCCGGAATCTCGGCGGTTTTGGCTGCCCTGCTCGGTTTCATGATCTATCGTCAACTTGATTCTCTCGATGCAGAAATCGAGCGGTTGAGATCGGCGAACAGCAAGAAAGAGAAGGAGGTTAAATCCGCCACAGAGAGTATTGCAAGAACAGAAGTTGTCGACAAATACCTCGATGGCGATGTCAATTGGCTAAACGAGATTCGCCGCTTAGCCGAAAAATCACCGTCGTCGGACAAACTGATTGTTCGCCGCGTTTCCGCGGTCAGTGACTCGAGAAACGGCGGTGGGACGTTATCTGTGGCAGGCGCTGTCACGAAGCCTGCGGTCATTGAGGAGTTCGAGGAGTCCATTCGCGATGAATTCCGCATCGTGCAAGGTGATGGTGCGAGTGAACAGAAAACATCTGACACGTACCGGTGGAACTTCGCCGAGGTGATCCGGCTTTCGCCCGGTTATGTGCGTGACCAAAGGTACCAAGGGATTAGCGAATTCGCTCAGCAGGCTGATGCACAATTTGGCCGGGAGGAGGTTTCCGAAATTCCAAAATCCGATGCCACCGAGTCAACAGCTGGTGACGAGCGAGAAAAACCGCAGGCGACGGCAGAACAAGGTGACGGGGAATCGCAAGGTTCCCACGGGGGAGACGTCAGCGAGAAAAGTGGAGGTCGTTCGCCAGCAACGGAAAGTGCATCCCTTGCGGAAGGTACACCGGACGCTGAAGGTACACCGGGAATAGCTGATTCCGGAAAATCGGAATCAGCCCAAAGCGACACAGAAACTAAACCAGAAAGCGAACCAGAAACTAAACCAGAAAGCGACACAGAAACTAAACCAGAAAGCGAACCAGAAAGCGAACCAGAAACGAACTCTGACAGCGAAATCGTCGCGGAGATTCGACCGGAGGTGAAGTCATGAATGAAAGAGAAAAAAACCTCGTCAAACTCGTTGGCGCGATTTTGGTGTTGTACCTGATTTGGACCGGTTACGGCCGTTACCGGTCGGCTGTTTCACAACGCGAGGCACAGGTCAGTCAGTTGAGCAACAAGCAGGCGGAGTTGTCCGAGCAAGTTACGCAGGGGGCACTGGCTGACAGACAACTGGGCGAGTACATGGCACGGTCCCTACCGAGTAATCCTGAATTCGCACGTAGCCAGTACCAGCAATGGTTGCTTGAACTTGTACATGATAAGGGGATGGACAACGTCATGGTTGATTTCACAAGTTCTCGCCCGATGGGCGAGGTTTACCAGAAGATTGATTTTCGGATAACGGGTGCGGCAAAACTCCCTTCCTTGATAGGGATGATGCACGATTTCTATGCCAAGGATTATCTCCATCGAATCCGCGAATTGACGATCTTGCCACTCAAGAGCGGTGGATTCAATGTGACCTTGAATGTTGATGTCATCGCGTTGGTGAATGCCCCAGATGACCTGCCACAGCGTATGGAGCCGTCATACCGTGTTGATGCGGATGCGGATGCCTACATTGCAGTCATCATGAATCGCAATCTCTACGAACCTCCAAATCAGCCACCACGGTACAGTGGTGGACGATCGATTGAGGCGTTTGTAGGGCGTGATTCGCCGACTCCGCTGACCTTCAAAGACCCCGAGGGTCATGATATTCGAGTGGAGTTGGGGGATGATCCTCCTGATTTCGTTCGGCTGGATTCCAGAAGTGGCACTCTGCGTGTCAATTCCGACGTTGCTCAGGAATTTGAATTGCTGGTGCGTGCCATCGACAGTGGTTATCCTCGGCGGACCACGGAGCAAACAATCACGGTACGTGTCGTCGATCCGCCACCACCACCGGCAGATCCGCCAGCCAAACCTTCATTTGACGATGCCTCACAGACCGTGTTGACTGCACTTGTACAAGGACGTGAAGATTGGACGGCATGGATGCATGTTCGAACCCGCGATCAGACATTGCGGCTGAAAAAAAGTGACAGCTTTGAAATCGGCAGCCTTAAAGGCACTGTGGTCGATGTGACACCTCGCTACGCAATCATTGAGGTTGGTGGCAGGCGATTCGAACTGAAGCCAGCCGGCAACCTAGGTGATGCCGCGAAACGGGCCGAGGTTGATTGAACACCCGATCGAGCGGTCCGTTTTCGCAGCATGGAAAAGATCCAGAACCCGGTGAACGAAGCTGATAATGCCTCTGCGATTCACTGTGAGTCGCTTTCGATTCAATATCCCGGCGGAACCCGGGCTGTCGATCAAGTCGAATTGACGGTTGAATCCGGCGAAATCCTTTCCTTGATCGGTCCCAGCGGGTGCGGCAAAACCACTCTGCTGCGATTGATGGCCAGTCTCGAACTGCCAACACACGGCAGTGTGAGTCTTCGGCCGCCGGTGGTTGGTCATGAGGGTGGGATCGCGTTTGTATTCCAGCAACCAGCGTTACTGCCGTGGAGAACGGCGCTCGAGAATGTTGCCCTGCCTCTGGAATTGATCGGTAGAGGTTCTGCGCAGGGACGACGTGAGTTGGCGTCCGACCTGCTGAACACTGTAGGCCTCGAGAAGGCAATGTCCAGCTTCCCTTCTGAGTTGTCTGGTGGCATGAAGATGCGGGTCTCGATTGCCCGTGCACTGGTCACTGACCCCAATGTTTTGCTGCTTGATGAACCCTTTGCTGCGCTCGATGACATGTTGCGAATTCAGCTGGGGCAACTGTTGTTGGAATTATGGGAAAAACAGCGGTTCACAGCTGTTATGGTGACTCACAACATTGCCGAGTCAGTGCTGTTGTCGCACCGCATTGCCGTCATGCGTCAGGGCGCGTTGCAGACCGTACTGAATAATCCGCTTCCTCGTCCACGTTGTGAGTCTTTACGCACGACGGTCGAATTTGGCGAGTTTTACGGTTGTGTGAGTCACGCTTTGCGGGGGGAAGCATGAAGATGCCAGCAATTCCTTCCCGTTTACGTGAGACACTGACGAGTGTTGGGCTGGTGTTCATGGTTGCTTGTCTTGCACTGGCAGTTTGGGAACTCACGGTTTGGCATTTTGAACTGCCAAAAGCACTACTGCCGACTCCACGGCAATGTTGGGTAGCTGCTGTCGCGGAACGGCAAACCCTGTTTCTCGCGACTCTTTCGACGGGAGCTGCAGCGATCAGCGGATTACTCGTTTCTGTCGTGATCGGATCGTCATTGGCAATCGTGTTCAGCCAGTCACGAAGTCTCCGGTTGGCTCTGTTCCCTTATGTCATTCTGTTGCAAACCGTGCCGATTGTTGCCATCGCCCCGCTGCTAATCATTTGGAGTGGATACACCTTTCGCACCGTGGTGATCGTAACCGCGATCGTCTGTTTGTTTCCGATCGTCAATAGCATGACGGGCGGCCTGCTGGGAACAAAGCAGGATTCCGCTGACTTGTTCCGGCTTTATGGTGCTGGACGTTGGAAGCGTCTTTGGCGTTTGCAGATCCCGTCATCCATCAGTTATCTGATGCTGGGAACGAAGACCAGTAGTGGTCTGGCCGTGATTGGCGCCATTGTTGCCGAGTTCTTTGTCGGCAACGGGACTACTTACAATGGGCTGGGAAGTCTCATGACGGGATGGACTGTCATGGTAAAAACAGATGCATTGGTATCGGCCGTCTTTGCATCGGCCATGTTGGGACTGTTGATGTTCGGGGCGGTTCAGTTGGTCTCGGCTTTGGTTTTACGACGTTGGACGAGATTTGCTTCGGCGGTCAACTGAGACTAGATCACCGCTGTCGCTTGGTTTTTTCGGCTGAAAATGCAGGCAGCGGTCTGATTTTGATTCTTGCCCAATGAAAGGGGCTTCCATTGGGCAAACGATGATGATGATACTGTGCCAGCCCTTTCACGCGGAGGTTCTAGTTCTGTGATACGTGCCTATTTTTTTTTCTGCGGTTTGACCATGCTGGTCATGGTCGGTTGTAGTCAGTCGTCCACAACTCCCAGTAGTGTGGGTGACGATTCTTCAGGAAGTGATCATGGAGACTCGAAAGTTGCAATCCAGTTGAACTGGTATCCCGAATCCGAGCATGGAGGGGTCTTTCAAGCGTCTGCTGACGGAGCTTACCAAGCAGCCGGTTTGCAGGTTGATATCAGACCCGGTGGGCGAGCAGCCCCTGTGGCGTCCGAACTGGCTTTGGACCGTGTTCAATTTGGTTTTGCCAATGCCGATGATGTTGTTGTTTATCGTCGGCAGGGACTCGATGTTGTCGCTGTGCTCGCCGCGATGCAGGACAATCCGAGGTGTATTATCGTCAGACAGGAAAGTGGTATTAAGTCGCTGCAAGATCTTGCGGGATTGACGCTCCAGTGCCAGGTGGGTCGACCCTATCTGCAGTTTATGCGTTCCAAGGGAATTTTGGATAAGGTTCAGGAAGTCCCCTACTACGGGACGGTAGCATCGCTGATCGCTGATCCGAAGATCGCGATTCAGGGCTATAGCTTTGCCGAACCACTGTTGGCAGAGCAGCAGGGAGCCAAGGTTCGGGTTCTGATGGTCAGTAAGTTGGGCTGGAATCCCTACTCAAGCGTACTCATCACGACCGGGAAAATGATCAAGGAACAGCCAGAATTGGTTCGCCGTTTTGTGCAGGCAACTCAACTCGGTTGGCAGAGCTACTTGAAAGATCCTGTGAAAGGTAATGCCGCCATTCTGAAGGCAAATGATCACGGTATGACAGCGGATGTCTTGAAATATGGAAGTGAGCAGATGCGACACTTGGCAATTCCACCCGGGGATGCGGAAAAGTCGTTCGGACGCATGTCTCTCGAACGCTGGACTGAGCTGGTAAAACAGATGGGTGCGTTGGATCCAACAGAGGCCGATTTGGTGAAGCCTGAAGATTGTTTTACCGATCAGTTTTTGAAATAGCCGTTCTTCTCGGCAGCGACCGGATACGCCCCGAGTCCCCTTCACCACAGCATGCTTAAGCAGCTCTTCGAAAAGGTGACAGGGGAAGCGATCTTGAGGGGCCGATGTGGCGACCGAGTGTCTCTATCTCCAGTCGCAGAAGTTGTTGGACCACCTCTGCTGCCGCAGGGCGGTCATCTGGTTCCTTCGATACCATTTGTTCAACGAGATCTGCAACGGGTTCCAGTGAAACCTGACTTACCTGTTCGGTGCGTGTGATCCATTGCCAAAGAACTCGTCCAAGTGAGAATATGTCCATGGCGGGCATGGCCGCCATGGTGCCTGCCAGAGTTTCAGGCGCCGCATAAGTCGGAGTGCCTCGGAAGTGGTGGTTGGGCGATGTGTGGATTTTGGAGGCAAACCCAAGATCGACCAGAGTGACGTGTCCTCGAGGACCCAAAACAGCATTCTCCGGTTTCACATCACCATGAATCCAACCGATACCGTGCAAGGCATCCAGAGCCTGGGCGACTTGCCGGATGAGCCAAAGAGCGACTGGAAGCGGTTTTTGGGTTTCCGATTCCAGATGCCATTGCATCGACTCACCTTCCAATCGTGGCATCACCAAATAGGGAGAACTAGATGTGGTTGATGCATCCAGCAGAGCAATCAGGTTTGGATGATTGGCACCCGTGGTTGCGGCAATCGACTGAAGGATTTGTCGACGACCTTCAAGCTGCTCCGAGCCATCAATAGCTCGCTTGATCACGTAGTCCCAACGCGGACTGCCCGCTGCATCAGCGGGCTGGGCAAGCGAAAGTTTGGTTGAGGAACTCTCGTGAATGCTTTCCCCAAGTCTCCAAATGCCCAATATTACTGGTCGATTGCTTTTGTCGCCGGCGCGGTTCGTCGAAACATGAGTCACAGTGGGAAGTCCTCGGCAGTCAAACTCAGGGGTAATCGCGGCACAAAGTAGCCTTACCTCTGTAAATCGACTATTCGAGCCGCAAAATAAGAACTGATTTGGCGTTAGAACACATAATTCTTCGGTTTTCGAGCAACTCAGGATTCGGATTCGTTCATTCAGTGGAAGTGGCTGAGGTCCAGATCCTGTTACTGGGTCACGCCAGAATTTGTGGCTCGCAAGGCTCGGCAAGTCGTCGATTTTCGGGGTAGCGGTCTGAACCGGAAAAAGAGGAACTTAGCGGTTGATCCGAAGTGCGTCTGTCGTGGCGACTGGGATCGTGGCGATCCGGCGATGAGACTTGAAACGTGAATTACCTCCGTTCGACACCTGCACTCGCAATCCATGACTTGAGGAAGTCTTATGGGGATTTGCATGCATTAAGAGGAGTGACTTTTTGCCTCGAGCGAGGCGAGCGCTTGGCTTTTCTGGGCCCTAACGGCGCGGGTAAGACCACGTTGATTCGCTGTTTGGCAGGTCTTACTCGAGCTGACCACGGCGAGATTCATCTCGGTGGGAAGCCGTTGAAAAGCGTGGAAGCGAGAAAACACCTCGGTTTCGTGCCGCAGGAAATCGCTTTGTACCGTGATTTATCGACGCGTCAAAACATGTTGGCGTTCGGTAGATTCTACGGTCTGCGCCGTAGTGAGCTTCGCAATCGCTTGGACTGGGCGTTGCAATGGACTGGTCTGGGGGAGAGAGCTGATGATCTCGTTGGCACGTTCTCAGGTGGCATGCAGAGACGCGTGAATCTCGCCTGTGGTGTCATGCATGCACCGCAAATCCTGTTATTGGATGAGCCGACAGTTGGAGTCGATCCGCAGAGCCGACAGCGGATTTTCACGATGTTGGATGAACTCAGCGAGTCCGGGACTTCCATTTTATTGACCACACATCATCTGGATGAGGCAGAAGAGCGAAGCGACCGGATTGTGATTCTTGATCAAGGACAAGTGGTCGCAGATGGCTCGATCGAAGCACTGGTAAAGCAGTCTGTCGGTACCCAGCGTTGGGTACGTTTGAGAATCGATCGTCCACTCACCGCGCCATTACGGGTTGGAGCAGCAGCAGATGCAGCATTGATTGGCACCACAGGTGAAGATCGAATTTCCACCAGAATTGATGATGTCTCAACCCATCTTCCCGGGCTGATTGAACTTGTGCGGAGGAGGGGCTACGGAATCGCCGACGTGCAAGTCGAGGCACCGTCGCTTCACCATGTGTTTCTGCATTTAACCGGTTACGAACTACGCGATTAACAAAGTGGTATTGAGAGATCTGCAAACATGATTTTGACTGTGATGCAAATCAGTTGCCGTCGCCTGCTTCACAATCGAGTGGAACTGTTGCTGACATTCATTGTGCCAATCGCCTTCTTCAGTATCTTTGCTGTGATTTTTGGAGGTGGCTTGGGTCGGGGGACCACACCGAGAATCAAAGTCGTCACTGTCGACGAAGTTGATTCAGTGGTCAGTCGTCTGATCATGTCAGCGCTGAAAGAACAGGAAAGTTTACGTTTCGTCCGCGAGGAAGAATCTAGTCAACTAAGCCGCTCGGAGGCTCAGGAATTGGTGCGCAATGGCACGGCGACGATGGCGATTGTTCTTTGCAAAGAGGCTGACCAATTGGCAGCACAACTGTTGGCAGATGCTTCGGATCAGGTGGCGTCGCAGGTTGTTTCTGCCGTTGTAAATCGTTCGATCATGTTATCCGAAGCCGAGTATCAGGTGTCGCAACTTGGGGTTAGTGACGCGTCAGAGAGTGGTGATCAGCAGAACATTGCCGCCACAAATGAAGGGAACGATCCAGATGCTGAGATGCTTGGAATCGAGGAATCACTCAGTCGGAAGGTCGAAATCGTCGATGTGATGGGTGAAGGAAAAGCAAATCCGGTTGTCAGCATGTACGCATCCGGGATCGCGGTAATGTTTTTGCTGTTCGGTGCGACGGGTGGTGGGGGCGCATTACTCGAAGAACGTGAAAATCAGACGCTCGATCGTTTACTGTCCACGCAAATGTCTATGGATCAGTTGTTGCTGGGTAAATGGTTCTATATGACCGCAGTGGGTGTGCTGCAGGTAGGCGTGATGTTTCTGTGGGCCCAGTTGGTCTTCAATGTAGATCTTGTCGGACATCTTGATGGATTTTTGATGATGACCGTCGTTACAGCTCTGGCTGCGTCCGGATTCGGTCTGTTCCTGGCAACGCTTTGCAAGACGCGAGGGCAATTGAACGGTCTTTCGGTCATCTTGATTCTGACCATGAGTGCTCTTGGCGGCTCAATGGTGCCGAGGTACTTGATGAGTGATCAGTTGCAGCAATACGGTCTCTGGACCTTCAACGCCTGGGCTCTTGATGGGTACACAAAGGTGTTTTGGCGGGAATTGCCAGTGGATGCTCTTGCCCCACAGCTCGCTGTATTGCTGTTCAGCGGAGTGGCTTTTCTGCTGGCTGCCCGGACTCTGGCTGTGCGCTGGGAATCTGACTGAGTGACGTTCGGAACAGAATTCGTCTTGGGAGTGGTGCTTGCAGTGTTTTCGCCGACGGTATTCATCGGAAATTTTGTGCCACAATCGCTATGACTTGCGACGATTTCGGCTTTGAGGTGATTTTGCAGCCTGCCTGTGATTGATCGGTAGGTTTGTGATCCATTACCTTTAGCAGCTTGTTTCCTGACTCTAGAACTAACACACCAGAGAATGACAATGGATTCTTGGCCAATCGGCGTCTTTGCTTCCGTGGATGCAGGCTTGGGCGTTGCCTGGGATGTGATCGCACAATTGAAAGTTCCCACGATTCAATTGCATGCGCCAAGTCCTGAAAAACGCAATCAGGAATCAGCCGTAGCTTTTCGGGCCCAGCTAAATGAAATGGGGGTTCGCTGCACTGCCGTGTTTGGTGGTTTTGAGGGTGAAAGCTATGCGGACATTCCCACGGTAGTGCGAACCGTAGGATTGGTGCCTGATGAGACCCGGCAGGGTCGCCTCGCAGAGATGATCCAGATTTCGGATTTTGCGAATTGGCTGGGCTGCGACACTGTCGCCTTGCATCTGGGTTTCATCCCACATGATCCTGAGGCTGATGGCTACGGAGACATTGTCAATGTGACTCGCAAACTTTGTGACCATTGCGCCAGTCACGGACAGTTTTTGCATTTGGAGACTGGACAGGAAACGGGGGAGGGACTGCTTGAGTTCATTAAGCAGGTTGACCGCGAGAATCTGAAAATCAACTTCGATCCTGCTAACATGATTCTTTACGGCACGGGTGAGCCGATTGAGGCACTAAAGGAAGTCGGAGAACATGTCCGCAGTATCCATTGCAAAGATGGAACTTGGAGCGATCAGCCGGGTGATACATGGGGTGCAGAGGTGCCGCTTGGCGAAGGTGACGTCGGGATGGAACAATACCTGCAGACATTAAAGGAAATCGGTTACGCTGGACCGTTGACCATTGAACGCGAAATCCCGCAAGATCCTGAACGGCAAATGGCCGAAATTGGTCAGGCAATTGAGTTGCTGACAAGATTGAGAGCAAAAGTTTTGGGCTGATGTGATCTGTCTTATGTGATCAGGCACGTTCATTTCTGCGTGCTGACTTCTTGCTCACATCAGAAGTTCAGACAACCTGCTGCAGCAGACGACCTTGGGGATGGGAACGAGATCCGCAAATCCCGCTCGAATCTTCTTTTCGGAGATTCACAATGGCGTGCTTCGCTTTCAGAGCGTTTCGCTTTCACATTGCGATGGTCGGTTTGAAAAATCGGAACGACTCGCTCGGACAACCCGGCAAGCTGAACTGTGCGAATCATGAAGAGTTTGCCACCCCGCTTCTGCATCGGCATGTGTCGCAGGGTGTTCGAAAGAAGTTTGGGTAACGTACGCCTTCGGTTGTCCTTCACCGTTGCCTCGTTCGGATGAACTCAGGCTGGTGAGTCGCCAGAGACCCCGGTTGGAATGCTCAGAACGAAGGTTGCCCCGCCGCCTGGGGTCGGCTGGTACGAAAGAGTACCGCCATGAGCGGTCGCGGTTTGCCGTGCCAGTGCGAGTCCAAGCCCGACGCCGGCGGCAGTTTCAGCAGCTTGCTCGGCTGACTTGCTAAACGGCTGGAAAATCTTTCGTTGCAAAGAGTGGGGAACACCCGGGCCATGGTCTGATACGATCAAAACGATCTCTTGACCGACGATGGTTGCACTCAGGTGTACTCTTTGGTCGGCAGCCGATTTCGCATATTTGGCAGCATTGTCGATCAGATTAAAAACGACTTGTTCCATCGCTGGAGGGTCAGTTTTCCAATGACCTTGTGGTGCGGGATCGATGACGAGTGTCATGTCACATTGCTTCAAACGTCCTGCAAGTCGCGGAGAAATCCGATCGATCCAGTCTCCAAGGACGATGACTTCCTTAGCCAGGTTACTGGAGATTCGTTCGAGTTTTGAGTAACGAAGTACATTGTCGATCAGGTGCGTCAACCGATCTGATTCCTGCCTGAGTGTTTCCAGATATTCCTGACGATCAGCAGGATCGCTCACCATGTCTCTGGCAAGAAGATCCGTGTAAAGTCGAAACGTTGTTAATGGGGTGCGCAATTCGTGCGTGACCGCTGATACAAAAGTCGCCCGACGCTCACTCAGGTTGATTAAGTTCCGAAGAGAGATTGCAGCGATAAGGGCAGCTGCCAGAAGCGTGAACCAGGCGATCAGCAATGCAGTGTGCGTCGGTGACCAGGATTCTACCGATTGGAATGTGTTGGGAGCGACCAGCCGGGCAGGCAATGCAGCGAGGGTGACAGCAGGATTGAGCGTGTCTTCCTTTGTCACTGGAAGAAATTTGGCATCAGGTATCAAGTCGAAAATGTCGGACGCGAGCGATTTCTCGAGTTGTTGCCAATCAATCCATACACCTTCGAGTTCATTTGGCCAGTCCTGTCCGGAACGAATCACGAATAATTGGTCATCAACCCAGACGGTCATCAGTCGTTTTTCAGGTGCAGTCCATTGACTGAATTGGGACTCTGGATCGTTCAAAGCCGATTCGTCGGGGGATGCTGGGTTCTGTGATGAGCGGCCATCGGAGTAATTCAGTGCGAACTGTTGCTGAACAGCAATGTTTCGGTTCAGTAATTCGCGACCCCCGCTGGGAAGGTTGGCGTCAATCTGGCTTTGCAAAGTTCCGGGGATTTGCAGGTCATCCTGCAGATTGCTGGCGTAGAGGTTGACTTCGTTTGTATAGGCTGGCAGGGATGCTTGATTGGGCGGGTCCGTTCCGGGCAGCAACTGATTGACCGCGTCGACGACCGCGTTCGCCGAAATCGCATCGGTCAAATTTGCCAGTCGCTGTTCCTCGTCGTGTTCAACGCTGAAATTCAATGGTGCGAACTCATGTTGTTGCTTACCTTTGGACTCGCTTTCCAGCCCTTGAATGCGAAAACGCAGCCTTACAAAAGTGCTATTGGATTCGTCTCCGGTGAGGTTGGTGATCGGATCGTGCAAGGTCGCCAGAAATGGTCCGAGCCGCGAGTCAAGTCGCCATAACGCAACAAGGGTGTCTTGCTGCAAAGTTTCCCGCTGCTGAATTGCCTGTTGGTCGCGACTCAGGCGAAGAGCGTGTTGTGAAAGACTCATGAGTCCAATCGCGATGCAAACAAGCATCAGAGTGAACAGGCACCAAATGGTGGTTGGACGAGAGAACTTGCGCCCCAAAATATGTCTGATTCTCATGATGCTTCGACCAACTGGGAATCAATCATGTAACCCTTGCCCCGGATTGTTTTGATGGCGTCACAATCCCCGCAGGCATGCTGAAGCTTTTCACGTAATCGGGCGACATGCATGTCAACGGTTCTCGTCGTGACACCTTTGGCGTCAATCTGCCATACACCTTGCAAAAGCTCATTGCGATCGATGGCTCTACCAGGATTTCGGCTCAGGTAATCCAATAGTGCACATTCTCGTTCAGAGAGAACTTGCGTTCCACCATCGGCGGACTTGATTTCACGACTGTTCCAGTGGATCTCTCCGTTGGGGAGTGCAAGGGATGGGGTTTGGGCAGCGCGTGCTGGAGAACGACGCAAGACTGCTTCAACACGAGCCAATAGTTCGTCGACGCTAAAGGGTTTGACAACGTAATCGTCAGCTCCCAACCGAAGCCCCTTTATTCGATCCTGTTCTTCTCCCTTAGCGGTCAAAATGATGACGGGCAAGGTTGGCTTGTGTCTTCGTATTTTCGCTAATACATCCAAGCCATTACCTCCTGGCAGGACCAGATCCAAGAGCACTAGGTCACACGGCTTAGCGATGGCTTTTTCAAACCCTTCGTCAGCACGGTCGGCTTGCCACACGATATGGCCGGTTGCTTTTAATGAATCGACGATGCCGCGTCGAATCGCGGGATCGTCTTCGATTGTCAGGATGCTGGGTGCTGACATGTTAGTTGCCGTTGGGGGTGATACCTGAGTTTAATCGTTTTCTAATTGCGAGCCGGGTTGAACGATGTTGTGGTTGATGATTTCGGTGTGCCGGGTGCCAGACGGCCTCCTGAATCGAGTGCGATAAACCCGTTTTCGGGCGATAGCCCAAGCCACGGATCACTCAACGGCATTAAGAAAATCTCTTCGTAAATGCGTTCCGTTAATCTCTGGTAGTCACCTGTTCCGGGATTCTGAGTGTACCAGTCATCAATTTTTGGCTGCAGTCCGTAAAGGTTGAAAAAGGAGTCGTGTGCGATTCGGGGTTCGACCGCATCAACCATTCGCAATAGAGGGATTTCCGCAGCCATTTTTAGCGGGGCAATCCGCATGGCTGCGGCAGCGTCTGGGCGTTGGTGATTCAGTAGCTCCAGTACCCGTCCACCAGTCGTCACATTCAGTGCCGTTGCTGCTACTGTCCAGCGAGGATCCAAGGGGTTCAGGTCCTTCACCGGTTGATTCATTCGGATGGTCAGTTCACTCTCCAGACGCCTGCGATTAGCACGTTTCCGGTGCCATACTTGAATGGTCTGTTCGCTGGTTTGTGGGTCCATTTGGCGGAGTTGGTGGTGCAGACCTGATACCGAACTGAGCCAGATAACGAATTTCCCGGGGGTGACCAGGCCTGGCAGGGCATCAAAGACTCTTCCTTGATCTCCAAGCACAAGGTGGACACTGTTACCAATGATGGGCTGTCGCAATCTGCGGCCGTCTCCAAAATCCACTGTCACGATGGGTACCTCGCGTACCGATTGCCAGTGCAAGACAAACCTGGTTCGCAGCAAATCAGCAATTTCGGGGTCGGAGTACAGGATTGTTCGGAAGAATCGACTGTTGGCACAGCTCAAATCTTCATCCAGATTTCCGAGTAATCGGAGACTCAGAATGGGGCGGTGACGTGCTTCCGAATCAGCTTTGGCAGCCTCGAGGGATTTGTGCCAGAAGAGTCGGGAGTCTCGTGAAGATTTTTGCGCAGCAATTTTGTCGAGTTGCAGGTCGATCAGTTCCAGTTTCTTCTTGCTGGCACCCCGATTCGCTTCAGATTCCCGGAAATTGGCAGCTGTGTTTAATCCAATTTGTCCAAGACTCCTCAACGCCTTCGCAACTTTATCAAGCTGCTTTGTTTGATTGCCCGTCAGTTCATCGTGAGTCGTGATTTCCTGCATCTGCTCTACCAGTACAAGTGCAGAGGATCTGCCACTGTTGTTTCCATCAGGTTGGCAGCAGTAGGCTGTCGAACCAAATGCGATCAACGTAAAAATGCTAGCCAGAGACTTGAACCACTCTTGTTTGACCATCGTATGACTCCTCTTTCCAAACTGTATGTGCCAGCGATGTACTGGGCACTGAAAGGAATCATACGTGAGTAGAACTCGTTTCCCCGTAACGCGTTTGTAACGTTGAACGTCAGACTGGCGAAGGCGACGTGTCAGACAGGCCTAGAGGTTCACCTTCAGGCTTTGAGGTTCACCTTGCTTCAGGAGTGAACAGAATTGCTCTGGTTGACGGTCCAGTTCAGGATCTGACGACCGTGCTTAGGGTGTCGTGGCGGGTGGTGCGAGATCAGCAGGAAGTAGAGAATTTATCTCTGGTACAGGTTTGATGTCCTGCGGTGCATTGATTGTCGATGCAGGAACGGCAGCGGCATCTCGTTCTTTTTTTAACGCTTTCGCTTCGTCAGTCGCTGAGATTGCATTCTCTGAGTCCGCATTGTCCGGCACGGGCATTTCCGCAGGTAGAGGCATGTCATTCGATTCAAGAGTTTGGATTGGCATTGCCTCCGTCGGTGCGTCACCAATTATTTTTTCCCTGACGGGCAACTCCTCGATCGGAATCCCATTGATTTTGATCGGTTCGTCGTGGCTGATTTGATACACCGGAGCCGAGAATTCTGGCTCCCGAGGAAGCGGGTTGTAGCGAAGGCCACAGTCGTTGCAGCCACAATCGATCAGACCATCCAATGTTGTGCCGGGTAGCTCCAGTAGCGTATCCGCCGAAATCTTACCGGGATCGATCCACATTCCTTCTGGTGTCAACTCCATCGTTCCCAGATTAAGTTCCAGAGTTCGACGAAGGGTCTCGTAATTGACGTACACGTTCAGCAATCCGTTTTGAGCACGCAGCAAGGAACTCAAGGCCTGAATGGTATCACGGGCAACCCCAGCATTGTTTCCATTATTGCCCCTCGCTTCGCTAAGATCTCTCAGGTCAGCATTGAGTTCAATCTGATTAGCAGCGATGCCAACTTGCTTTCGTGCATATTCAAACGCCAGCTGGTCACTCATCACTTGACGCAATTCGGCACGCAATATTTGCCAAATGCCGTCCTCATACTGGTAGTAATCGCGTTTTTTCTGTTCGTAATTGATCAGGACTCGACGGTAGTTGTTTCGTTCAACCAGGCGTGTGATCGGTGCATCCCATTGAAGTGCCACGTCCAGGTTTCCGGTCTTCGTCAGCCCTGTCCCGTTCACATCCGTCGCCCCGATTCCACCTCTAATGTCGACATTCAGTTCGCTTTCCAGATCATCTGCCACGACCTCGATTTGACGCCATGAGTCGACCAACGCGGCTCGGGCATTGGCGTAGTCGCGTCGATTGCGTCGGGCAATTTCAAATGCGATTTCGGGAGTGATGTCGATCTCAGGCAGAAGCACGCTTTCCGTTCTGGCCTGTGCTTGCATCAGCTGCATGACCAAAACATCGTCGCCTAGGTCAGCGACGAGATTCTGCGAGGCAAGAATGACATTGTCACGCAGTTTTCGGGCTAATTCGCGTGGTTCGATCTTGCCGGGGGATTCGTTTTGCAAACTTTCAAACGACTCTTGCAGGCTTGTGAGTTTCAAGAGGTATTCGTTCAGGCGTTGTGTCAGTTTGGCGTGGTCTTTCAGTAATTTCTGTTGCAAGCCTTCAAGCTTGATTGTGTTAAAAACAGACTCGTCGATATCTGACACATTTAAAAGTCCACAAACGCTGCTCTGTTCAGCAAGGAAAATCTCTTTCAGGCGTTGAGCCTGCTTGACCCGTTGCGGAACAGCAAGATTGAACTTTTCGATGTCCTGCATGACGGTTGATAAGTCAGAGTTGATCAAGTCGCGAAGGAAATCCTCCAGCGGTTCAAGCTCCGCCTGCAACTGGTGAAGAGTCTCTGCCAAGTCCGGTGTCCATTCGATTTGGGACACAGGTAGACTGGTGTCCGGGTCAATTTTGTATTCTCCTCGTTCCAGAATCGAAATGTTCAATTCTCCAACATTCGCACGTAGCACGCTGAGTTCTTCTCGACGTTTCAGAAGTTTCTGGTCAATCAACTCTAGTTCTTGGAGGAAGGGATCATCCAACTCGACGCAGATGTAAGGTGGAAGTCCCAAGGTCCGTAAGAACTGGTCGATGCTGAATTGGTACGCTGCCTGATCTCTGAGGAGACCTTGCAGGGACGAGGTAAGCTGATCCCGCGTTTGGGAGACCTGAAGGCGTAGCTGGACGATACCCGCTGCGCTTTCTGGAATTGTAGTCAGTAATTCGATCAGGCTATCTTCGAAAAGCAGTAGGAGCTCGCGCTGACGCGTGATGTTTTCTTCCGAGTTTCGAATTTGTAATTGAGATTGTAGCAGGCCGATAAACCCCCCTGCGGTGACCGTTCCCCGTGGTGAAACTTGAGTGATACCAGTAGCGGTTTGGACGCTTACTTCAATTGCACTTCCGGTAGTGATGTTCATATAAAAACGCCGTCGGAATCGTTCAAATATTCTCACGCTCGCCAATAATTTCCGCTCCGACTGTGTCAGTCCTTCCATCACCTTGTCTCGCCCAGCATTACGAAGCAAAGGCATTAACAGTGTGAAATCGAGAACACTTGAGGTCGTGTTGGCACTTGAGTTACCGAAGTTCCAAACGATTTCATTGGCGAGGCCAACGAGCAGATTTCCGCCCGTCGCAAAAGTGCGGTGTATTCTCATGTTGCGGTCACCCAACGCGAGCTCAGTTGGGCCACCACGGTCGGTCTCCACTGAGGTATCGGCTCCCCCGAAAAACTGGGTGTCGAACTGAAAACGCTCGCCACTGACCTCCAGAGCGACGAAATACAACTGCTCGAGTTGTCTCTGATATAGAGGTGACTGAAGCAAAGCGATTTGAGTTGAATTTTCCGCGTTGAGGACCAAAACGCCGTCATCGTTCAGCGGCAGAAACTGCCACCAGTCGGGACTCTCCGCTCCGTTGGTCAGACCGGCAGTTTCCCATAACGGATAGCCTCGGCGGCCATCGACGCATTGCATGTACTTATAGGAGGCGGGGTCATCCAGCGGCATCGGCTGGAAATCGAGATCGAACGGATTGAACATTCGGCTCCGCCGATCGACGTCAATCCTGAGCGGTACGTTGGGCGGTCGCGCAACGGCTGTCGCCTTTTGATCAAGCAGGAAATAGGCTTCGTTATCAGCCTGTTTCCGGTAATATTGCCGGTGGCATCCAATAACGGTACATAAGATCAGTGAAACGAGGACAATTGGGCCTGGGTTCAGCCTGCAAAAGTGTTTCATGAGCTGTTAGACCGCTAAATCTGGATGATTTGTTGGGGCAGTTAAGATTGCTAGAAACCGGATTTCCAGTACCCCTGTGTATTCAGTTCGACCGGTTCGAACGATTAATCCAGCAATATGCCTCACCGGTGGGGGGGGGGCCGGTGACATGCATTCCAGTGGTGTCGACTACGCTGACCTTAACGGCTCTACTTAATTAGCCTTCAAACTTCGTGCTTTTCCGTTAACCGAGGGGTGAGTCTGTTTGGTGGGGCAAATTACTCGCTCTTTCAGTGCGGAATCCGAGAAATCCTTGACGTTGCAAATAGCCCAACTTAATATCTTATATAGGCATTTTTTGCTCTTCCTATGCGAAACAGCGCGTTGATACAGGTGTGCTGATGCCGATTCAAAAGGAAGTACTTCCACCTCTTGCCGTGATGATTGCAAAGCGAACATGAGTCTCACCGACATAATTCAGGCGAGCGTGCTGTTTCTCATCTTGATCGGCTTTTCGGTCGTGGTCTGGAAGGCAGCATCGAATTGGCGCTGGTTCAATATCGTGGCTGTTGTGATAACCATGCTTTTAGCGATCACCTTTTTATTCCCCACCGCTGCCGTTCTGAAATGTCGCTCAGCTTGGCACAAGGTTCAGGAGGAACTGGAACTAAAGTTGGCCAACCTTAAGGTGGAGAAGCAGAAGCTCAAATTCGGTGAACTTTCAGAGGAAGATTCGTCGCTCAGTGGAGGGCTTGTCGAGCTTCGACAACAGCTTGCAAAGTTGGGAATTGAATCAGGCCGCCTCTGGCGTAATTTGGAATCGAAAAATAACAGTACCTATACGCCTGTGCGGATTTTGTTGGGCGCTGCACCTTCTCCTGCGAATGGCGTCGATGGTATACCCGGGGCCGAGCCTGCAGATGAAGCAGTACCTGCACAGCCATTGGTTCCGCCCAATATGTTGGTCTATTGCTTCGCAGAGCAAGCCGACAAGAACCAGCTTCTTGTCCCCAAGTTCTATTTAGGAGCTTTTCGCGTTGAAGCCAGCAGCCCTACTGAAGTCGCGCTGGTCCCGACAGGAAATCTTGAACAGTATCAACTGAATTACATGAAAGAGGGCAAGGCTCGTAATTGGTCACTGTACGAGTTGCTGCCTCTGGATGGGCACGAACCGTTCCTAACTTCGAGTAGTGTTGCTCTCGGAAGTAATCCGACGGCTGACATTGATTCGTGGCTGGTTGATGATGTGAGTGATTTACTTGACGAGGCAGCCAAGAGCATACCGGGCTTTGTAGTACCAGAACAAACACGGAAGAATTACGTTGAGGACGGGCGTCAAGCGGATGATGATGACCCCCTACTTAGTCGTTGGACAAAAGTTAAGTTCCTGGAGAACCACAAGATTGAGGTCGACAGCCAAGATCAACGCTCTGCGCTGGAGGGTGGATTCTTCGACGGCAATGGTCGAGCAGTTGATGCAAGGTTGCAGCGAGGCGGAGATGGTAACGCTGAATTTAAAAAGGATGATACTTTGGTCCTTATAGAAGAAGAGGCAAAGAAGCTGATCGATGAAGGTGTCTGCATCGAGGAGGATCGGTTTTACCTTAGACCACTGAATGACTACGGGTACGTTTTCCGCCGGATTCGATTACGGGTGCTCGCTCTGAAAGATCGTAAGGTGGAACTCACCCGTGAGCAGGAAATGCTGAATCAAGCGATCGCCAAGACGGTCACGATGGTGGTGATGAATCAGGAAATCAAACTGAAGCTTGAGCAGGATCTGACTCAGTACCGCATCGAAAGCAAAGCGATCCGGGACCATACCGAGAAGCTTGTTCAGCAAACGCAAGAAATGAGGGCGGAAATGAATCGCTTGGAGCAGGAGAATACGGAGTTGGAGCAGAGTCTAGAGCAGAAACACTTGACGATTGAACGTCAACTTGATGCACTTACCGCGACGCCGTAACCCCGCGTGGATGGCAACGAGACAGGCAGGTTTCTTACCTCGTTCGGGCCGTGAATTCCCAGTTTGTCGCTTTTTATTGAGCAAATTTCCAACAGCTATATTTGGCATCAATGCTGGGTCTTGCCATTGCTGCGAGGTCAGAGTTCTGCTCGTAGCAATCTTGAGCGAGTTCTGCTCACTCCAGAGAGCATGGTACCCAGCGTTGCCCAAGTTGATTAGGTGGATGTCTGGATTCTTACGCTGCGATCTCCATCGCTAAGGCCACGAGATTCCGGTAAACTGCTGAACCGAGTGGTTAGCTGAACGGAAGAGTTTCCGACATGACAACCACGTTGGAAACTGAAGTAGTCGGTACCGAATTTTGCAACCAGAGAGCACAGATGTCCGGGCAATGGGTCGAGATAGAGTTTGATTGTCTTCCGCTTCGGAGTGTGACACGGCTGGATGTTCCTGTTGATGCGTCACCCGTGTATGAACAGTTCGTGTTGCGTGTTAAGGAGGCTATGGCGAAGCACGGTTCGCACAATACGTACTATCTGCATCGGGGCCGTTGTAGCTATCATCTGACCAATGACCCCGCTCGGGGTGGGGTCAGCTTTGCGTTTGAGGGAACCGTCATGACTGGCGAGGATGATCGACAAACCAAGGCAGTCGACGTGAGCGTCAAACTAGATGGTGAAACCTGTGCGTGGCTGAGTGAGCCTGTGGTCGGTTTTCTTGCGGAGAGTGTGCAGCAGGCCGTTCTTGTCGAGTTTGACCGTTACATCGCCGCTGGTGATTTGGCCAAGACAGAAGAACGTATTCAGGCAGTGCAGTCGCAGAGCGATTCAGCCGAAGGTTTTGTCGGCATGTATCTTTGACGTTCGGTGCAAGCGAAAACTCAGCCTAGGCACGTCCTGCTGCATGAATCACAGCCGCGTAGCCCAGAATGTCATTGTGTTTTTGGCAGTATTCGAGAATTGAATCCCAACCTCCGTTTTCTCCTGATTCGGTCGCTCTTTGAGCGACCTCGATAAGCATCGGGACGATTCTCTGAGGTGGTAATTCCTTGGGCGCTAATTCAATAGCTGTGTCGATGGCCTGCTGATGTCGTCCGATACGATCAAGCAGGTCGACGTAGGTTTCGACGGCTGCTGTACCATGTTCAACGGTATCGACGGATCGGGCTTTTCTTTCAAAAACCTTCAGGCCGGCATCGATGTTTTCACCGAGCAGGATCGCAAAGAAGGCAGTGTAAGCAGGATAAAAGTCAACAAACGGTTCGTCGCCGGGGTACTGGAATTGGTGATCCAAACGCCTGCCATACTGCGTCAGGTCCCAAGCTTTGCGGAGGCTGTCATCATCTTCTAATACCGTTGCGATTCTTACGGTTGATGAAAGGTGGGTCGTATCGAGGTGGTAGCCACCATCAGCAAGAATCCAGCGACGTTTTTCGATCATGTCGGCCAATGATTCATCTTCTCCCGCAGGAGCTTCTCGGCGGGCAATGTCACCTCGCACAAGTTCGGTCAATTCGGAGTGAAGGTGGTTCAGCAGGCAACGAGCAGCAGTCTGCTGATCATCCTTGCCTCGATTGGCGAGAGCCTGCTCGTATAGAGTGATGCTGTTGCAAGTACCCTGTTGGTCCAGGACTGTCTGATAGCCGCGAGCCACATCGATGCCCTCATGCAGTAGCACCTGGATCATTTCATCATAATTTTCCTCTGTGATTTCAAGTTTGGAAATCAAATCCTTGGCAAGCTTTGTGTCTCCTGTTGGCCGAAGGTACATCCATCCTTCACCCACTTTTCCTTCTTCGATCAACATCGTGCCCGCTTCACGACAGGCATCCAATAATCCCACCTCGAGTTGGCGTTCAACATCTTCGGGACGAGAGGGCTCGTTTTCACTCGTTACCAAAGGCAGGCCAAGCTGATTCCGAATCCGCATTTTGAGAGCTTCGAACAGTTCCATCGGACTGCGGGCTTCGCGGAAGTGCTCAACCATGTGGTCCAGCATCTGAGTTGGTGCGTCACGATGGCTGCTGAGTCGATCAAAGATGTTGAGATTTGCTGTTGTCATGACCAATGATTCATATCTGGCGATTAAATGTAAGCTTCAGGTGGCGAACGTTCTGGCTCTCAGGTTCAAAGGGTAGTGCCTGAAAATTCGCTTGGGGGAGACAATTCTGATCAATTTCGACAGCGGTGACCAGCGTGTGCGAGACCAAATCTTCGTCAGAGGGCTCGCTTTCCCTGTTCGGCGTATTTTCGTAACGCTGAGATCAGTTGGCGAAGTTCGTTGGCCGCTGCGGGGAGCAGGACTTCACAGTGTTCTCCGACGTCTGCCAACGGGCCGAGAAGCTGATCGCATTGCTGGGAAATCTCGATGGACCATGCCTTGGCTTGTTGTTGTTTCAATTGGCAGTCGCGAAGCCGTTGCTCAATTTTCTGCACCCGCTTCGATGCTTCCGTGGCTGGGGGACGGTCACCGGGCCGTGCCGCCGCCCGTTTTTGAGCAAGATTGTCTTTGGCTTCGTTCAGTTCGCGTTCGGCGACGTGGACTTGGTGTT
>Ga0315334_10000133_pt1 | contig 49588 bp, 40 predicted proteins | sample M150034915metaG_FD_205555 | JGI IMG/M metagenome (GOLD analysis project Ga0315334, IMG submission 205555) | Ammonia-oxidizing marine archaeal communities from Monterey Bay, California, United States - M1 500m 34915 | ecosystem: Environmental > Aquatic > Marine > Intertidal zone | place: USA... | reverse complement strand
CGTCCGCCGCTCGTCAGCGGGGTGCAAGCACCCCCTGTTACCGCTCGACTTGCATGTGTTAAGCCTGCCGCCAGCGTTCAATCTGAGCCATGATCAAACTCTTCAGTTTAAATCATACAAGAACCCGAAAGTTCTCAATTCTTGCTCAAGACAAAACTCAATTTCGACGAGTCACTGTCCTGATATTTCGTATCCGAAATACCTCGGCCAGCGCCCACACGAATTACTTGGTTAACTTGTTAAAGAGCGTTTGAGCTGCTGCCCAATCAAGGCCGCGTATTCTACATCGTTCCGCCGCCTTGTCAACCGTTGATTTCGAATAATTTCTGAAGCAATTTTTCGAATACTTTCAATCGGTTATCGCTGAGGCTTTGCTCCGTTTCCGGCACCGCCCCTCAAGCGAGATGCGCATTCTACAGACCTCAGCACGGGTGTCAACGGTTGCCTTAAACTTTTTTGAAAAGTCCTTTTCGCCGCCAACGCTCCGGCTACAGGCACATCATTAAAGCTCTACTTTAACAGCGCCCGTGACAGCTAAAGCACGCTGCCGGGCTTCCTCTATAGAGTTTCCCTTTGCCAGCGCCACCCCCATGCGACGACGCCCCTTCAACTCCGGCTTGCCAAACAACCGCAACTGGGTATCCGGCTCAGCAAGTGCCAGCTCTACTCCACTGTATGAGACATCAACTGACTCACCTTCAGGAAGAATGACCGCAGAAGCCGTTGGTCCTTGCTGGCGAATTACCGGAACAGGCAAACCAAGAATAGCCCGGGCATGCAGGGCAAACTCGGACAGGTCCTGGGACATCAGGGTAACCAGGCCAGTATCGTGTGGCCTCGGGGATACTTCCGAGAACCAGACCTGATCGCCCTTTACAAACAGCTCCACACCATAGACACCGTAACCACCCAGGTTGTCGGCAACTGCCCGGGCAATTTCCATGGAGCGCTCAAGTGCTTTGGGAGCCATAGGGTGCGGCTGCCAGGATTCCCGGTAATCACCATCTTCCTGGCGGTGCCCGATGGGATCGCAGAACGAAACGCCATCACGGTGGCGAACCGTCAGCAGGGTGATCTCATAATCGAAGTCCACAAAGCCTTCGATGATGACACACCCCTTCCCTGCCCGGCCACCGGTTTGGGCATACTCCCAGGCCGCTTCTATCTCCGCATTGTCTCTTACCAGGCTCTGCCCCTTACCCGAAGAACTCATCACCGGCTTGACTACCAATGGCAGGCCAATCTCTTCGACGGCAGCCAGGTACTCCTCGCGGCTGCCGGCAAACCGGTAGGCTGAAGTGGGCAACTCCAACTCTTCCGCAGCCAGGCGGCGGATACCTTCGCGGTTCATCGTCAGATTGACGGCACGCGCGGTCGGAACAACCCTGTACCCTTCTTCTTCAAGCCGCACCAGCTCAGCCGTTGCGATGGCCTCGATTTCAGGAACAATCAGGTGCGGGCGCTCTTTTTCAATGACAGCCCTCAGTGCCGTGCCATCGAGCATATCAACCACATGGCTGCGGTGGGCGACTTGCATGGCCGGTGCATTTTCGTAGCGATCCACGGCAATCACTTCCACACCGTAGCGCTGCAGCTCGATTACCACTTCTTTACCAAGCTCGCCTGAGCCGCAAAAAAGCACGCGCGTTGCACCAGGCTTCAGCGGTGTACCAATCCGGACAGTCTGCTCTGAACCAGTCATTGAATCTGTCTTCCTGTGTATAGATTAGATAGCAACTTTCTTTTCACGCTCAGCCACCTTTCGAAGAACCTCCCGGCGCTCCTCGTCTGTCATCATGGTCCAGCGCAGTATTTCATCCCCGGTTCGCTGACAGCCTATGCAGGTGTCATTCTGGTCCAGCGCACAAATGCTGACACAGGGGGAGCGAACTCTATCGGCAGTTTTCATGGTTAAATCTCGACTTGCTGCAGATCAGCCAGGTAACGCTCGGCATTCTTCACGTAGTGAGCCGCACTGAACTCCAGCATTTTCTTCTGGCTGTCATTCAGCTCACGACGAACCTTGCCCGGGGAACCGATCACCATGGAGCCGTCCGGAATTTCCATTCCTTCCGGGATCAAGGTGTTCGCGCCAATCAGGCAATGCTTGCCGATCTTTGCACCATTGAGCACCACCGCATTAATGCCAATAAGCGAATAATCCCCAATCTGACAGCCATGCAGCATCGCTTTGTGCCCGACGGTCACACCACGCCCAATAGTAAGCGGAATACCCGGATCGGTATGCAGAACCGAACCGTCCTGAATGTTTGATTCCGGGCCTATGGTGATCAACTCATTGTCGCCACGAATCACCACATTGAACCAGATACTGGATTTCTCCATCAGCTTGACGCTGCCAATCACGGTGGCGTTGTGGGCGACAAACTGGCCATCGCCGTCTTTTTCGGGCTTTCGCTGACCCAGGCTATAAAACATAGAACTCCTCCGTCGCCCTACCGGGGCGGCTCAAGAATATCGATGCCGGCATCGTACACAGCATTCAGGAAATCGACCAGAACCACGGCCGACAAACCCCATATCTGATAACGCTCCCAGCGATAGCATGGCACGTAAAGGGTATTGTGCTGGAAGCTCAGGGTATCCGTTCGTTCCCGCTTGTCCTCGAGGAAAAAAGAAACCGGAACACGGAAGATACTTTCAATTTCCGCCGGATTTGCCTGTAACGGGTGGTCAACCGGCACCAGGCCTACGTATGGAGTTACGACAATCCGGTGCAAAGACATCACCTGACTGAGCGGGGCAATGAGCCGAACCTGATCCGGCGGCAGGCCGATCTCTTCATGGGTTTCCCTCAGCGCGGTTTCCGCCAGGGAAGCATCTTCGGGATCCCGCTTGCCCCCCGGGAAAGCAACCTGCCCGCGGTGGGTTTTCATATGCTCGGACCGGAGCGTGAAAATGATCTCGGGGTTGCGGTGATCATCGGTGACCGGAACGAGCACGCCAGCTTCGGGGTAATCCAGGGCCAGTTGCCTGGGGGCGTATTTGGACAACCGTTCGGTTAGCAGGTCTTCCACTCTTTACTCCGGTTACTTGCCAATATTGAGTGAGACACAGGCAGTCCGGATCGTTAAACTGACTACCAACGGACACTCAGTATACGGGGAAAACAATGAAGTATTGCAGCACATGCGGCCAGCCGGTTGAACAACGCATTCCAGAGGGAGATAACCGGCATCGCTATGTTTGCGTCAGCTGCGAGACCATACATTACCAGAACCCGCGCATTGTTGCCGGCACGGTTCCGGTGTGGGAAGGCCAGATCCTGTTATGCAAGCGCGCGATCGAACCCCGCTATGGCTACTGGACCCTGCCTGCAGGGTTTATGGAAAACGCCGAGACCACCATGGAGGCAGCGGCCCGGGAAACCCGGGAAGAAGCCCTGGCGGAAGTTACCATCCATGGTCTGTACTCGATTATTGATGTCCCCCACATCAACCAGGTGCACATGTTTTATCGCGCCACCCTTACAGACGGGCAATTCGGCGCCGGGCAAGAGTCCCTGGAATCAAAGCTGTTCACCCCCGACGATATCCCCTGGGACGAAATTTCCTTTCCTACCGTACGGAAAACCCTTGAGCTGTTCCTCAACGATATGAAGAGCGACAGCTATGGCGTGCACATTAAAGACATTCGCCACCCGATGGCGAAGAAGGGCTGATCAGAAGTCTTCCAGCCGGAAAACCTCGTACGCAGGTTCCTCATAGGGGTGGGCCTGCTTTAGCGCCGCAACCGCCTTGCCGATCACCGCATCATCGCAAACCAGTTCGACCTTGTACTCCGATACGGTCTCCAGCTCGCCCTGACTCCCCAAAAAAGGATCACTTCCTGCCAACGGACGAAACTGGCCCTGCCCTTTGCATTGCCAGGCGCACTGATCGTAATCACCGATCTTCCCCGCACCGGCATCGAACAAAGCCAGCTTGGTTGGCCCCAGATGACTCTCCGGCACGAAGTAACACAACTTGTACATAGCCCGCTCCAGATTGATCAAGTTTCGTTCAGCATTAGGGTTTCCAAACTTACCCACAGTTTCTGTGGATAACTCTGGGGATAGTTTCTGGGAATCCGTCCCTGAGCCCCATTGTTACTGACCTTTCCTTAAACTGGCGACAAAATCGCCCATTTAATTTAATCGTTATCTTTCAATAACTTATATTTGTCGAACAAAAATCAGGCGTAAATCTCGGACTCTGTTCACAGATCACACAACCCACCCGCAAAAATGTGCATAAAGTTCGCGAGTCAAGACCTTGACTGACAAGTTTTCGGACTTTTTTACACAAAAAACCGGCCTGAAGGGTGCTTCCAACAGAAGCTCTTCAGGCCGGCTTTGTCAAGACGGACTCAGGGGTTGATCAAGCCAACCAGCGTCTCGCATTTCTGAACATACGCATCCAGGGGCCGTCTTCCTGCCAGCCATCCGGGCGCCAGGAGTGCTGAACCGCACGGAATACCCGCTCGGGATGCGGCATCATGATGGTCACCCGGCCATCACGGGTGGTAACACCGGTAATGCCCGCCTCAGAACCGTTCGGGTTGTAGGGGTAACGAGTCGTCGCCTCGCCCCGGTTGTCCACGTAACGCATGGCTACCAGCTCATTTTCGATGAGCGCCTGGGCGTTATGAGCGGCGGCAAATTCAATCCGGCCTTCACCGTGGGCCACGGCGATCGGCATCCGGGAACCGGCCATGCCGTCCAGGAATGCAGACGGAGACTGTGCGACTTCCACCATCACCAGGCGAGCTTCAAACTGCTCAGACTGGTTACGAACAAAGCGCGGCCAGCCTTCGCTACCCGGAATCAGCTCGTGCAGGTTCGACAGCATCTGGCAACCGTTGCACACGCCCAATGCCAGTGTGTCCTGGCGATTGAAGAACCCGGCAAACTGATCCCGAACGCGGTCATTGAACAGGATGGACTTCGCCCAACCTTCACCGGCACCCAGAACGTCACCGTAGGAGAACCCGCCACACGCCACCAGGCTCTGGAAATCATCCAGGGTGATGCGGCCAGAGAGCAGGTCGCTCATGTGCACGTCTGTTGATTCAAAACCGGCTCGGTCGAAGGCTGCTGCCATTTCAACCTGGCCGTTTACGCCCTGCTCACGCAGGACAGCCACTTTCGGCCGGGCGCCGGTGTTGATGAACGGCGCGGCAACGTCTTCGTTAATGTCGAAGGTCAGCTCGGCGTTCAGGCCGGGGTCTTCAGCGTCCAGCAGGTTATCAAACTCGTCCTGGGCACAGTCCGCATTGTCACGCAGCGACTGGATGCGATAGCTGGTTTCCGCCCACAGGCGCTGAAGCTCTGTGCGGGACTCATCCACCACGCTGTCGCCGGCAAAGGTCAGGCGCACGCGGTCTTTATCGTTCAGGGTACCCACCACACTGGTGTGGTCGCCCAGACCAGCCGACGAGAACTGCTGCAGGACAAACTCGGTGTCGTCACGACGCACCTGGATGACTGCCCCCAGTTCTTCGTTAAACAGCTCGCGGGCAAATTGCGAGCTGTCTTCCGCCAGGCCGTCCAGCTTTATATCCACACCGGTGCGGCCGGCAAACGCCATTTCTGCCAGTGTGACAAACAGGCCGCCGTCAGAACGATCGTGGTACGCCAGCAACTTGCCGTCGCCGTTCAGGCCCTGAATCACCGCAAAGAAGGCCTTGATGTCTTCCGGGTCGTCCAGGTCTGGCGCTACGGCACCCACCTGGCGATAAACCTGCGCCAGTGCAGAGCCACCCAGGCGGTTCTGGCCGGCAGCCAGGTCAACCAGGATCAGGTCGGTTTCACCGGCATCTGTTCTCAGCTGGGGCGTCAGTGTGCGGGCTACATCGGTAACCGGCGCAAAGCCGCTGACAATCAGAGACAGCGGCGCAGTCACGCTCTTCTGCTCACCGTTGTCTTCTTCCCAGGTGGTTTTCATGGACATGGAGTCCTTGCCCACCGGGATGGTAATACCAAGTTCCGGGCACAGCTCCATACCGACTGCGCGCACAGTCTCGTAGAGATTCTCGTCTTCACCCGGGTGACCGGCTGCAGCCATCCAGTTCGCAGACAGGCGAATATTCGAAAGCTTTTCGATCGGCGCCGCGGCCAGGTTGGTAATTACCTCGCCCACCGCCATACGGCCGGAAGCCGGCGCATCAATGACGGCAACCGGTGTGCGCTCGCCCATCGCCATGGCTTCGCCGGTACGTACATCAAAAGAGGCAGCGGTAACCGCCACATCGCTCACCGGCACCTGCCAGGGGCCAACCATCTGGTCACGGGCCACAAGGCCGGTAATTGTGCGGTCACCGATGGTGATCAGGAAACTCTTGGAACCCACAGACGGCAAACGCAGAATACGGCGAATGGCATCCTGGATATCGATCTTGGTGGAATCGAACACCGGCTTGGTGAACGAAGAGCGGGTAATGCTGCGGTGCATTCTCGGCGGCTTGCCGAACAGCACTTCCATCGGCAGGTCCACCGGCTTGTCGTTAAAGTACGAATCGCCCAGTTCCAAGTGGTGCGATTCGGTGGCTTCACCGATCACCGCATAGGGGCAACGCTCGCGACGGCACAGGGAATCGAACAGGTCGATATTCTCCGGCGCCACGGCCATTACGTAGCGTTCCTGGGATTCGTTACACCAGATCTCCAGGGGCGACATTCCGGGCTCGTCGCTCGGAATATCCCGCAATTCGAACTTGCCGCCACGGCCGCCGTCTTTGACCAGTTCCGGCATGGCGTTAGACAAACCACCCGCACCCACGTCGTGAATAAAGCAGATCGGGTTGTCATCGCCCATTTGCCAGCAGCGGTCGATCACTTCCTGGCAGCGGCGTTCCATTTCCGGGTTGTCCCGCTGAACCGAGGCAAAGTCCAGGTTCTCGTTACTGGAGCCAGAGTCCATGGAAGACGCCGCGCCACCACCCAGGCCGATCAGCATAGAGGGGCCACCCAGCACAATCAGCTTGGCGCCAACCGGGATATTACCCTTCTCCACATGATTTTCCCGGATGTTACCCAGACCACCGGCAATCATGATGGGCTTGTGGTAACCGCGCACTTCCTCACCGGCGGCGCCGGGCACCTTCTCCTCGAAGGTACGGAAGTAGCCGGCCAGGTTCGGGCGGCCGAATTCGTTGTTGAACGCAGCGCCGCCAATCGGGCCTTCAATCATGATATCCAGCGGTGAGGCAATGCGATCGGGCTTACCGTAGCCGATCTCCCAGGGCTGCTCATCGCCGGGAATATTCAGGTTGGAAACCGTGAAGCCTGACAGGCCGGCCTTGGGCTTGGAACCCCGGCCGGTCGCGCCCTCATCACGGATTTCACCACCGGAGCCGGTAGCGGCACCGGCAAACGGTGAGATAGCGGTGGGATGGTTGTGGGTTTCCACCTTCATCAGAATATGTACCGGCTCCTTGTTGTAGCCGTACACACCGGTTTCCGGATCCGGGAAGAAGCGCCCGGCCACACTGCCTTCGATAACCGACGCGTTATCTTTATAGGCTGACAACACGCCTTCGCTGTTCATCTCGAAGGTGTTGCGGATCATAGCAAACAGGGATTTCTCCTGACCTTGCCCGTCGATATCCCAGGACGCATTGAAAATCTTGTGGCGGCAGTGCTCCGAGTTGGCCTGCGCGAACATCATCAGTTCCACGTCGGTCGGATCACGCTCAAGGCCGGTGAACGACTTCACCAGGTAGTCAATCTCGTCTTCCGCCAGTGCCAGGCCCAGCCGGGCGTTGGCTTCAACCAGGGCATCACGGCCGCCGGATAACACCGGCACACGGCCCAGCGGGCGGGGTTCGTCGTGGCTGAACAGCAGCACGGCACCGCCGGTTTCGTGGAAGACGGTCTGGGTCATGCGGTCGTGCAGCAGGGCGGCAATCTTTTCCCGCTGCTCCAGGCCCAGCTTACGGCTGGACTGCACATAGTAGGCAATACCACGTTCGATACGGCGAATCTGGCGCAAGCCGCAGTTGCGGGCAATGTCCGTGGCCTTACTGGACCAGGGCGACAGGGTGCCCGGCCGGGGCACCACAAGGAACAGAACCCCTTCAGGTTCTTCAACCTGTACACTGGGGCCGTATGTCAGCAGCCTGTCCAGAATCGCGTGTTCCGCGTCGGAGAGGTCATCATCGAGGTCCACAAAGTGCATGAACTCGGCATACACATGGGCTACATCCGGAACAATATCCTGGATCCTGGAGTGCAGCTTGCGGGAACGGAAAGGCGAGAGCGCGGGAGCGCCGCGAAGTTCAAGCATGATATCAACCTGTATCGCGCGAAATCGGGAGACGTCTGAAAGGCGGCCATGATACTCGAAACGGGCGGCGGGATACAGCATCAGGTAGCCGGCCGGAAAAGCGTACAATTGACATTGTTTTGCACATGGATTGAACAGATCAATTGACCACCTTCCGGCAAGGAGGGATCATTCACCTGACTGCATGGAACGTCGAATGATGCGGAGCGCAGGGATTTGTCACGATTGATCAGCACCTTTAAAACCAGCCACAGGCCTGTGGCCATGATTCTGCTGGCTGCACTGGCGGTCAGCGGCTGCTCCCGGCCGACTGCCCTTCAGGAAGTTCGCAACGAAGGTGCCCTGCACGTTATTACCCGTATAGCTCCTTCTATTTATTACCAGGAACGGGAAACCACGACCGGGTACGACTACGAACTGGTCAGCGACTTTGCCCGGGAACTGGGCGTAGAGCTGAGAGTCCGTGTTGCTGAAGACAACTCCGAAATCCTCTCGGTTCTTTCCCGAAACTACGCCCACATCGGTATGGCCGGGCTCGCCAGGCTGCCGGAGTTCGAAGGCAGGTTCCACACCGTGCCCACCGGCATCAGTGTTCAGTCCGTAGTGGTCTACCACCGGGATGCAGACAGGCCAGAAACCCTCGACGACCTGCAGGGCGATACTGTCCACATGCTGGCTGACAGCAACCACGAACATCTGCTTGAAGCACAGGAAGGCGAACCAGCGCCGGTTATTGCCGTTCACGCTGAAATCGATGCGGCTGGCCTTCTGGCCCGGGTGGAAACCGGGGAATTCGCCTACGCGGTGGTTTCATCGAACGAGCTCGACCTGAACCACGTCTTCTTCCCCGATGTCTACGAAGGTTTCGCCCTGAACGAGCCGGAAGAGCTGGTTTGGTTGTTCCCGGCGGAACAGGACGATTCGCTGGCCAATGCCGCCGCCAGCTTCATGGAAGCCCAGCGTGATAGCGGCCAGATGGAGCAGCTGGCAGAGCGTTTTTATGGCCACCTGGACCGGCTCAATTTTGTGGGTGCCCAAACCTTCATGGCCCACGTGGACAACCGGCTGCCCACCTACCAGACCACTTTCGAAAGCTACGCCCGGGAAACCGGCCTGGACTGGCGCCTGCTTGCAGCCATCGGCTACCAGGAATCCCATTGGCGCGCCAATGCGGTCTCCCCCACCGGCGTGCGCGGGCTGATGATGCTTACCCGCACCACCGCCAACTATATCGGCGTGAGTAACCGCCTGGACCCCGAGCAAAGTATCAAAGGTGGCGCCCTGTATTTCCTCCGGGTGCTCGAGAAAATTCCCGACCGGATTCCGGAACCGGACCGCACCTGGTTTGCCCTCGCCTCCTATAACGTGGGCTATGGCCACCTTGAAGATGCCCGACGGTTAACGGAATCGGCAGGTAAAAACCCGGATCGCTGGATGGATGTGAAGGAATTCCTGCCGTTGCTGGCCCAGAAGGAGTGGTACACCAAAACCCGCTTCGGTTATGCCCGTGGGCACGAGCCGGTGGCCTACGTACAGAACATCCGTCGCTACTACGATGTGCTGGTAAGGGTCACGGAACCGGAGCTGCCAGAACCGTCTGAAACCGATGTAGACCTGGCCGCCCTCAATGCCAGAGATGAAAGCGCCGAAGATGGAACCAATGGTTCCGACAACGCGGACAATACAGAATCGGGCTCACCCAGCCTGCGAGCCGCACTGCCACCTGAGCTGGGGCTGATCCCGCCCACACTGTAATCCGGCCAACCGGGTTACTCGTCTTCGGGAGCCCGCGCTTCCAGTGCCCGCTCAACCTGTGAATGGGAAAAGCCCCTCCCGGCCAGAAACCGTGCCTGTCGCAACTTTTCTTTCAGGTCATCATCCAGCCTTGCCAGCCCGAACCGCCTTTCCCTCAGGCGCACTGCCGATGCCAGCCATTGCTCTTCGGTGGTTTCACTGAGGCACCCGGGGCTGAAATTCACCCCACGCTGCTGCAAGTCCGCCAGGATTCTCAGGGGCCCGTAGCCCGCATCCATCCGTTGCCGGGCAAACACATCGGCAAAACGGTGATCATCCAGCCATCCTTCATCCTCGTATTCATCGAGGACTGTGTTGATCAGTGCCGGCTCAATCTTCCGTTGGCGAAGTTTCAGCGCCAGCTCGTGGCGACTGTGTTCACGCCGAGCCAGCAGGCGCAGCGCCACCGAGCGGGCCTTGTAATCCTGGTCTTCGGGATTTTCATCTCTTTTTGCCATACAGCCCCTTTCCGCGATGGCTTGCAAAACGCTAGACTACCGGCCGATTTCACACACCGCCCGGCACACCCGACCGTGCCTGTGGCCGGTGGCAGCACACTTTGCCGCCACCGCAGACTGGTTTCAATCCCGAAGGATACCTTTATATGGCTGCATTCATTCAGAGACTGTTCAAATCCCGCAAGGCAACCCCGGCAAGCGCTCCGAAAAACAGCACGCCAAAAGCGGCCGAGGCCAGCCAGCAGGAAGCCCAAAACGAACGACAGCTTCTGCGGGAATCCCAGGAAAACCAGCTCAGAAACAATCCGCCACAGCCCGAACTCGCCCAGCTTGCCATTGACGGCGTAACCGCTGCCATTCGCCTGGAAGCCGCCAACGGCCTTCAGCAGGAAGAGCTCCTGCAGCAGGTGCTCAAGCAGGCCAAGGGCCGGGACAAGGGTGTCTACCAGGCAATCAAGCAAAGCCTGCAAACCGTGAAAGACCAGCAGGCCGCCGAAACCGCCGTACAACAGCGTATCGAAGCCCTGATCACCCAGGTACAGGACCAGGCCCGCAGTGAAGACACCAAGCTTTACGAAGCCCGGCTCGACGCAGCACAGGAAAGCTGGCGCAGCGTTGAAGCCAGCGCCAGTGCCGAACAGGCCGGGCAATTCCTGGCTGCCGTGCACGACTGCCGGGAGCGGCTGAAACAGTTTAAACAGGTACAGGAAGACGAAAAGCGCCACCAGGAGCAGGCCCGCCAGAGAACCGAGACCCTGGAACTGCTCCAGCAGACCCTGACAGACCTGCAAACTGCCTCCGCAGAAGACCTGCCTTCGGCCTCGGCCCTGGACGCCCTGCAGAAAACCCAGGAAAACCGCTGGCTGGAGGCCACCCGTGACACCCAGGTAAGCAAGCAGGAGCAGAAAGAATACGAGCAGCAGATGCTGGGCTTGCGCAACTACCTGAGTGCCGTGCGCCGCCTGGAAACCATGAAAGACAGCATTGCCAGCCTGGCCGAAGCGGCCGGATCAGACGAGGCAACCGACGAGCAACGTGATGCTGCAAGGCAACTGCTCAAGGAACTGGAGTGGCCGGCAGAATTCCCCCAGCCCGCCAGGCTGGAACCTGTACGCAAGCTGGCCGGCAAACCCAAAGCCGCGAAACCGGCAGATGCCAACCAGGAACAGCAAAGCGCGGTTATGTCAGCACTGAAGGCGACCCTTCCGGATCTGGAAGCTGCCCTGGAAGCCAGGCAGTTCAAGGAATCAAAGCAACTTCTTAAGACCGCCCAGAACCAGTTCCAGCAACTGGACGGCCGAAACCGTCGTGGCTTCCAGGCCCGCATGCAACTGCTTGCCGGCCAGTTCCGGGAGCTCAGCGACTGGCAGGGCTTTGCCACCGAACCCAAGCAGGTATCCCTGTGCGAGCAGATGGAATACCTGGCAGAACAACCCATGGAGCCGGAAGCCAAGGCCGAGCGTATCAAGGAACTTCAGAGCGAATGGCGTGAACTTGGCGGCTCGTCTGACCGGGCCCTGTGGAGCCGGTTCAAGGCTGCGTCTGACAAGGCCTACGAACCCTGCAAAGCCTACTTCGAGGCAAAATCGGACCTTAAACAGGCCAACCTGCAGAAGCGCCAGGCCATCTGCGACCAGCTGGCTAGTTTCCTGGACAACGCAGACTGGACCGCCATCGACTGGAAAGGCGCCGAGCGCATTCACCAGACTGCCCGACAGGAATGGAAATCGGCCTGGCCCGTGGACTTCCGCGACAACCGGCAAATCCAGAAACGTTTTGATGACCTGCTGAAGCAGCTTGAGCGCCCGCTGGACGAAGAGCGCAAAAAGAACGAAGCCCTTAAGCAGGGTATCGTCGAAAAAGCCGAGGCGCTGATCAGCCACGAGCCCCTGCAGGAAGCCATGGAGCAAGCCAAGGCCCTGCAAAACGACTGGAAAGCCGTCGGCATCACCCGGCACCGGGAAGACCGCAAACTCTGGCAGGCGTTCCGCACAGCCTGTGACCAGATCTTTGCCCGCCGCGATGCCCAGCGCTCCGCACAGCAGGAGGCAACCGAACAGGCAGACCAGGCGGCACTCGAAACCGTTGCCCAGCTGCGGGAACCTGGCACCGAATCCGATGACCAGTCCATCGCCGGCGCCATCGAACAATTGAACGGCCTGGCCGGTAATCCGTTGTCCAAGCCGGTTCGGGAACAGGTTCAGGAGCTGAAAAAGCGCCTGGCCCAGACCGCGCGCACCCGTAAGTTGAAACAGAAAATCAACGACTGGCAAAGCCTGGTGGCGGGCCGGGTAGACAACTCCCTGGATCCGCAAACCGCGCCTGAGAGCTGGGCCCGCCTGGCGCAGAACCAGCCAGCAGTGTCGGGCCGGGACCTGGCCATTCGTGCAGAGATCCTCGCCGGCGCCGATACCCCGGAACAGGACCAGCCGCGCAGGATGGAAATCCAGGTGCAGCGCCTGACCGAAGGTATGGGCAACGCAGAAACAGAAGCGCCGGCACAGGAGCTGGAAAAACTGATTGCCCTGTGGTGCCTGCACCCGGAGGTAGAGGACGTATCCGCCAGCAACGCCAACCGCCTGAATCGCGCACTGGAGGTTATGCTCGCCAGCGATTAAAAGGTCGACTCGCTCCCCTGATCCGAAATCCCTGCTCCGGCGGGGATTTTTCGTTTCCCGGCTGAGCAATTTCGCCAATGGGATTGGCAGCGGCTGTCATTACCGGGGACTACACTGAACCGCTATGGTTATCACTCTTTGAAAACAAGCCCGGATAACAATCAGAGGAACAGCTATGACCACCGAGGCGTACATATTCGATGCCGTTCGCACCCCCCGCGGACGCGGCAAGAAAGACGGTTCACTGCACAGCGTAAAACCCATCAGCCTGCTCACCACCGTGCTCAGGGCTCTGCAGGAACGTAACCAGCTGGATACCGCCCAGGTGGACGACATTGTGATGGGTTGCGTCACCGCCGTAGGCGACCAGGGCGCAGACATTGCCAAAACAGCCGCACTCGCCGCCGACTGGGACGAGAAAGTGGCCGGCGTTACCCTGAACCGTTTCTGCGCCTCCGGCCTGGAAGCCGTCAACCTGGCTGCCATGAAAGTACGCTCCGGCTGGGAAGACATGGTGGTAGCGGGCGGCGTTGAAGCCATGTCCCGCGTGCCCATGGGCTCTGACGGCGGCGCCTGGGCCACCGACCCGGAAACCAACCTGCACACCGGCTTCATGCCCCAGGGCATCGGTGCAGACCTGATCGCCACTCTGGAAGGCTTCAGCCGTGAAGATGTCGACGGCTTTGCGGTGAAATCCCAGCAAAAAGCCGCCAAGGCCTGGGACAAGGGCTACTTCGCCAAATCCATCGTACCGGTCACCGACCAGAATGGCGTGGTGATTTTGGACCGCGACGAGCATGTGCGCGGTAACACCACCGTAGAATCCCTGGCCGGCCTCAAGCCCTCGTTCCAGATGATGGGTGAGATGGGCTTCGATGGCGTGGCTCGTGAAAAATATCACTACGTGGAAAAGATCAACCACGTGCACCACGCCGGCAACTCCTCCGGCATTGTCGACGGTGCCACCGCCGTGCTGATTGGCAGCGAAGCCAAGGGCAAGGAACTGGGCCTGAAGCCCCGTGCCCGCATTGTCGCCACCGCGGTCACCAGCACAGACCCCACCATCATGCTCACCGGCCCTGCCCCCGCCGCCCGCAAGGCGCTGGAGAAAGCCGGCATGACCGTGGGCCAGATCGACCTGTTTGAAGTGAACGAAGCCTTTGCCTCAGTGGTGATGCGCTTCCAGAAAGAACTGTCCGTTCCGGACGAGAAAGTGAACGTGAACGGCGGCGCCATCGCCATGGGTCACCCGCTGGGTGCTACCGGTGCCATCATCCTGGGCACCCTGCTGGATGAACTGGAACGCCGTGAACTGCGCTACGGCCTGGCCACCCTGTGTGTGGGCGGCGGCATGGGCATTGCCACCATCATCGAGCGCGTCTGAACGCCACTTTCAAATAAAAGGAACCGACCATGAGTGCCATCCAATACGACCTGGGTTCAGACCAGATTCTGACCCTGACCATCGACATGCCGGGCCAGTCCGCCAACACTATGAACGGCGAGTTTCGTACCGCCCTGACCGACACCGTCAACAAGGTCAAAGGTGACCTGGACAAGATCAAAGGCATCATTATTGCCTCCGCCAAGAAAACCTTCTTCGCCGGCGGCGACCTGAACGAGCTTCACAAAGTCACCCGCGAGCAGGCCAAAGACTTCGAGGCCATGATCAACAGCCTGAAAGCCGATATGCGGGCGCTGGAAACCTGTGGCAAACCGGTTGTGGCGGCCATTAACGGCACCGCCCTCGGCGGCGGACTGGAACTGGCGCTGGCGTGTCATTACCGCGTTGCCATTGATGACGACCTTACCCAGTTGGGCCTGCCAGAAGTGACTCTGGGCCTGCTGCCCGGCGGTGGCGGCACCCAGCGCCTGCCCCGGATGATCGGCCTGGAAGCGGCTTTCCCGTTCCTGATGGAAGGCAAAAAGGTCAACCCGAAAGCCGCCCTGAAAGCCGGCATCGTGAATGAACTGGCCAGCTCATCGGAAGACATGATCGCCAAGGCCCGGGCCTTTATCGAAGCTAATCCCAAGTGCCAGCAACCCTGGGACCAGAAAGGCTTCAAATTCCCCGGCGGCGCCCCACATCATCCAGCCATGGCGCAGAAACTGGCCATCGCCCCAGCCATGCTGCGGCAAAAAACCAAGGGCTGCTACCCTGCCCCTGAGCGGATTCTGGCAGCAGCCGTGGAAGGCGCCCAGGTGGACTTCGACAACGGCAGCCTGATTGAAACCCGGTACTTTGCCGAGCTGGCCACCGGTCAGGTTGCCAAGAACATGACCGGCACCTTCTGGTTCCAGCTCAACGCCATCAAGGCCGGCGGTAGCCGCCCGGACGGTGTGGACAAAGAAACCTTCAGGAAAGTGGGCGTACTGGGTGCCGGCATGATGGGTGCCGGGATTGCCTACTCCACGGCCAGCCGCGGCATTGAGGTGGTGCTGAAGGATGTCGCGGTTGAAAACGCCGAGAAAGGCAAACGCTACTCCGAGAACCTGCTGACGAAGAAAGTCAGCCGCGGCCGGATGACCGAAGCCCAGAAAGACGAGGTGCTGGCCCGAATTAAAGCCACGGCTTCCGCCGACGATCTGGAAGGTTGCGACCTGATCATCGAAGCCGTGTTCGAAGACAGCGATTTGAAGGCAAAGGTTACCCAGGAAGCCGAGCCGAAAATGGCGGCCAACGGCATCTTTGCCTCCAACACCTCCACCATTCCCATTACCCAGCTGGCACAGGCCTCCGCCAAGCCGGACAACTTCATCGGCCTGCACTTCTTCTCCCCGGTGGACAAGATGCAGTTGGTGGAAATCATCGTGGGCGAGAAAACTTCCGATGACACCCTGGCCCGCGCATTCGACTACGTGCAGCAGATCGGCAAGATCCCCATTGTGGTGAACGACAGCCGCGGCTTCTTCACCTCCCGGGTGTTCGGTACTTTCGTTAACGAAGGCATCAGTATGCTGGCCGAGGGCATTCACCCTTCCAGCATCGAGAACGCAGGTTTGCTGGCCGGCATGCCGGTGGGTCCACTGGCGATTTCTGACGAAGTCAGCATGACCCTGATGCAGCACATCCGCGCGCAAAGCAGGAAAGACACGGAAGCCGCCGGCGGCACCTGGCAGCCACATCCGGCCGAAGCCGTCATCGATGCGATGGTGGATACCCACAACCGCAAAGGCAAAGCCGCCGGCGCCGGTTTCTACGAGTACCCGGAGAAGGGCAAAAAATACCTGTGGCCGGAGCTGGAAAACCTGTTTGTGGACCAGGCCAAGGCCCGCAGCGTGCAGCTTCAGGACCTGAAAGACCGCATCCTGTTCATCCAGGCCATCGAGACCATTCGCTGCCTGGAAGAAGGCGTGTTGAGAACCGTGGAAGATGCCAACATCGGCAGCATCTTCGGCATTGGCTACGCGCCCTGGACCGGCGGTGCCATCCAGTTCGTCAATCAGTACGGCGTTCGGGCCTTTGCCGAACGGGCACAGCAACTGGCTGACCAGTACGGCGAGCGCTTCGCACCGCCTGCGCTGCTGATGAGCAAAGCAGAGAACAACGAAACCTTCTCCTGACCCTGCCGGCCGGAGGGGCCTCCCTCCGGCCACTTTACTTCCCGCAACCTGCCCCAATCTACTACCCCGGGGCGCAACGTATATGGACATATTGTCACGAAGCTATACCCAAGGCCTATGGCAACAGGTGTAGCGGTTGCCTACAATAAATTTATCAGTCACGGGTAGAATAGCGGCTTACGCGTTACCAGACACCCAGTATCGCCAGGTATGCATTTATGAGCATTGCGGAAAGAATCAGACAACACAGCCCCCGGCCGGCCACCCTGAAAAAAGCAGGGCTTTGCACAGCACTGGGCCTTGCCCTGCTGGTGCCGGGACTGTCCGGTTTGCAGGCAAAGCTTGATGACTCGGCTATCTACAAGCCGGTCGCGCCCACCATCGACCAGGCCCGGGCCAACATCCTGATTGCCCGCCAGCTTCAGTTCACCCATTTCCGCAACCTGGGTATCAGTGACGAACTCTCTGGCGATGTGTTTGATGCCTACCTGGACTACCTGGACAACCAGCGCGTTTACCTGACCCAGCAGGACATCGACGCACTCTCCAACGTCCGTAACCGCCTGGGCTCGGCCTTGAAAACCGGCCAGCTGCAACCGGGCTTTGATATCTACAACCTGGTGCAGCAGCGGGTTATCCAGCGCCTGCGGTTTGCCCTGTCGCTGATCGACGAGGGCATTGATAACCTGGACTTCGAAGGCAACGACCAAATCCGCGTTGACCGCTCCGAAGCACCCTGGGAAGCCGACAGCGCCGCACTGGACCAGCTCTGGATCAAACGCATCAAAAACGCAGTGCTGGCCCAGCGCCTGAACGGTACTGAAGACGACGTCATCGAAGACAACCTGCGCCGCCGCTACGAAGGCCAGCTGAAGCGCGCCTACCAGGCTCGTAGCGAAGATGCCTTCCAGGCCTACATGAACGCCTTCACCGGCATGTGGGACCCGCACACCTCCTACTTCTCTCCGCGCACCTCGGAGAACTTCAACATCAACATGAGCCTGTCCCTCGAGGGCATTGGCGCGGTGCTGCAGTCCGACAACGAATACACCAAGGTGGTGCGCCTGGTTCCCGGCGGCCCCGCCTCCAAGCAAGGCCAGCTGCAACCGGCCGACCGTATTGTGTCGGTAGCACAGGAGGGTGAAAAACCGGTCAACGTGATCGGCTGGCGCCTGGACGAAGTGGTGGACCTGATTCGCGGCCCCCGCAACTCAACCGTCACCCTGGAAGTGATTCCGGCCAACGCCTCGGACGAAAGCGTTACCCGCTCGATCGATATCAGCCGGGACGAGGTCAAGCTGGAAGAACAGAGCGCCAGCAAGGAAGTGATCGAACTGGAACGTAAGGGCCAGGACTATCGCATTGGCGTGATCACCATTCCCACCTTCTATGCCGATTTCCAGGCCATGCAGGCAGGTGATCCCAATTATAAAAGCACCACCCGGGACGTTCGCCGGCTGATCAGCGAACTGAAAGAAGACGGTGTCGATGGCGTGGTGATGGACCTGCGCAACAACGGTGGCGGCGCCCTGCACGAAGCCAACGACCTGGTAGGCCTGTTTATCGACAAAGGCCCGACAGTGCAGATCCGTAACGCCAACAACGATGTTCAGGTGCTGAACGATGAAGACCCCACCGTGGTTTACGACGGCCCGCTGGTGGTGCTGGTTAACCGCATGAGTGCCTCGGCTTCGGAAATCTTTGCCGGCGCCATCCAGGATTACGGTCGCGGCCTGGTTGTAGGCTCCCAAACCTTCGGCAAGGGTACGGTACAGGCGGTTCGGCCCCTGAACCACGGCCAGCTGAAGATTACCCAGTCCAAGTTTTACCGGGTATCCGGCGGCTCTACCCAGCATAAAGGGGTGATTCCGGACATCGAGATTCCGTCACGCATCGACAAAACCCGCATCGGCGAAGATGCCCTGGACCACGCCCTGCCCTGGGACCAGATTGAAGCGGTGCCCCATAACCGTTACTTCGACTTCAGCGGCATTATCGATGAACTGCGGGAGCGACATGAAGACAGGTTTGCGACCAACCCGGAATTCAGCCTGCTGCAGAAAGAAATCGAATTCCTTACCCAGCAGCGGCAGATGGACTACGTAAGCCTGAACCACGCCGAGCGGAAGGACCAGCACAGCCAGATTGAAAATACCCGGCTGACCATTGCCAACGCCCGCAGGGAATTGCGCGGTGAAGAGCCGTTCGACACCCTGGAAGACCTCGAGCAATGGCAGGACGAGCAGGCCGCAGACCTGGACACCACCGACGACGAACTGGACTTCGTGATCCGTGAAGGCGGCCACATCATGGCTGACCTGCTGGAACTGGACCAGCGCACCGCCTCTATCCTGTCGCCCACACAGTTCGCGGCCAAAGCCGAAACCCGGTAACCACATGGCAGAAACCGACCGGGAGCCAGCCAACCAGGATAGCCAGCAGCGCGCCGCCCTGTTCCGGGACATGCTGCTGGATGCCCTGCACGCCATGCGCTCCATGGACGAAGTGGAAAGCCTGGCAGGCCGCGATAACAAGGCCAGGAGCCCGGAAGGCATACTGGAGCGGATAGCGGGATTTACCGATTCTGCCCTTCGCCTGGGTGCCAAGGCCACCGATACCTCCCTGCGGGTGGGCCGCGCGCTGATTAACTCCCAGGATCAGCTGCGGGCCATGCTCACCGCCGGCCAGTCCATGAAAGACATCCGCGAAGTGGCCGGGCTTACGCTTTCGGAAATGAGCGAAGCCCTCAACCTGAAAGACAAGTCGCTGCTGGAAGCCATCGAGAACGGTACGTCTACCCTGTCCTTCGAGCTGATCCTACGCCTTGCGGCACTGATTGCCCGCAACGACCCGATTCCCTTCATCATGCGCACTACCCGCAACTACAACCCGGAGGTGTGGCAACTGCTGAACGACTGGGGCATCGGGCGCATACCGCTGCAGTTCGAGCGGGAACGGGAATTTATCAATATTTTCCGGCGCCATGACGATGCCCGCACCCTGTCGGATGAAGGCTTCCGCAAGGTTCTGGAGTTCACCCGCCACAGCTTTGAGATGTCCATGCACTTCGTGGAAGAGCAGGAAAAGCAGGTGGTCGACCTGAAAGCAAACCTCCAGGCCGGCCAGGCCACCGCAGGAAAGTCCGGGGCCGGCAAAGAATCAGGCAAATAGCGCCTGCATGGCCGCCAGGTCCGGATGCCGGACAGCGCCCTTCTCGGTTACGATCGCATCAATCAGGCTGGCCGGGGTAACATCGAACACCGGGTTGAACACCTCCACGCCCGCCGGCGCCAGCGCAATACCCCGAATTTCCCGGACTTCCGTACCTTCCCGCTCTTCAATGGGAATCTGCGCGCCAGACGCCAGGGCCATGTCCACGGTGCTGGACGGCGCCACCACCATAAAACCCACATTGTGATAACGTGCCAGCACCGCCAGGTTGTAGGTACCGATCTTGTTGGCCACATCACCATTGGCCGTAATACGGTCTGCCCCCACCACAATCCACTTCACCTTACCGCTGGCCAGGATGCCGGCCGCTGCACCATCGGCATTCAGGGTGACGGGGATTTCATCACGGGTCAGTTCCCAGGCCGTCAGACGACTGCCTTGCAGCCAGGGGCGGGTTTCATCCGCGTACACCCGTTCCAGCAACTGCTTCTCATGCAAGCGACGGATTACTCCCAGTGCCGTGCCATAACCACCCGTGGCCAGGGCTCCGGTATTGCAGTGTGTCAGCACGGATATGGGCGCCTGTAAGTCCATGACCTCCAGCGCATGGTCCGCCATGGCAAGGTTGGCTGCCAGGTCTTCCTCGTGAATACGTACCGCTTCGGCAGCCAGTTGCTCCGCTGCTTCGGGCAAGGACTGGCAGGCCCGGAAGACCCTGCCCATGCGCTCCAGGGCCCAGAACAGGTTTACCGCGGTCGGGCGGGAACGGGCCAGTTCATCCATCGCCCGCTCAATCTCGCCCTGCCAATCGTCAGTACCGGCATGGCGTGCCGCCAGGGCAACTCCGTAGGCGGCACTGATACCAATAGCGGGCGCCCCCCGAACCACCATATCGGTAATACACTGAGCCACGCCGGAAGCGCCCTCCGAGGTAATCCAGTGCTCCTCCCCAGGCAGCAATCGCTGGTCCAGCAGCTCAAGCCGGTCGCCATGCCAGCGCATGGCTACAGTGCCCATGGAACGGGAGGAAGGGGAATTGGCCATAAACAGCTCCGCAGGGGGGTGAAAAAAACGCAGTATAGCTTTTTCCTACCTCGTTTATACCTCCATTGGCCCGGTGGCCGGGGTAGTTCTGTTGCAGCGGGCTGGTTATACTTCCGAGTTGAATTTTCCGGCACGATCAACCGTGCCAATAGCTGACAAGGCAGGTTAATGACGGCAGACACCATTACTGCGGCCGACACCCGGATCAACGCGCGCTGGCTGATACCCATGGAACCCTTTGGCGTGGTTCTGGAACACCAGGCCGTTATCCTTCAGGGCAGCCGTATTGCCGATATCCTGCCCCAGAGCGAAGCAGACCAGAAGTTCCGCACCCGGGAAACCATCAACCTGGACCAGCACGTGGTCCTGCCGGGGCTGATCAACCTGCACGGCCACACCGCGATGTCCCTGTTCCGGGGCATGGCCGACGACCTGCCACTGATGACCTGGCTGAACGACCACATCTGGCCGGCCGAAGGCCGTTTTGTCAGCGAACCCTTTGTTCTGGACGGCACCCGCCTGGCCATGGCCGAAATGCTGCGCACCGGCACCACCACCTTCTCGGATATGTATTTCTTCCCGGAGGTGACTGCCCAGGTGGCCCACGACGTTGGCATGCGCGCACAGATCTGCTTCCCCCTGCTGGACAACCCGACGGTGTGGGGCTCGGGCCCGGAGGATTACCTGCGCAAAGGTGCCGACCTGATTGCCCAGTGGCAGCACGACGACTACATCATGCCCGCCATCGGCCCCCATGCACCCTATACCGTGTCTGACCAACCGCTGACGGCAGCCGTTAAGCTGGCAGAGGAAACCGGTGCGGCCCTGCAAATACACCTGCACGAAACCGCCTTTGAAGTGGACGAAGCCGTCAAAGCCACCGGCAAGCGCCCGGTAGCCCGGATGGCAGAACTGGGCGTACTCGGCCCGAACAGCCAGTATGTGCACATGACCCAGATTGACGATTCCGACCTGGAGCATCTGGCCCGGGCCGGAGGGCACATCGTCCACTGCCCGGAGTCGAACCTGAAGCTGGCCAGTGGTTTTTGCCCGGTCCAGAAGCTGATCGACAGCAACATCAATGTCACGATCGGTACCGACGGCGCTGCCAGCAACAACGACCTCGACCTGTTCGGCGAACTGAAAACCGCGGCCATGGTGGCCAAGGTGGTGGCCGGGGATGCTGCCGCCGTGTCAGCACACACCGCACTCAGGATGGCGACCATTAACGGCGCCCGTGCCCTGGGCCGCGACCATGAACTGGGCTCGCTGGTGCCGGGCAAACTGGCCGACCTGATTGCCGTTAATCTCAGCGACCCGTTCCTGCAGCCCGTGTACGACCCGGCCTCTCACCTGGTGTACAGCAACCATGGCCGGGCAGTAAGCCACAGCTGGATTCACGGCGTACCTCAGGTACAGGACGGCCGTTTGACCCGTATCGATGTGCCAGACCTGATGCTGCGTGTCAGCGACTGGCGTAACAAGATTCTCAGTTAATTATCTCAACCAGGTGCACTCCATGAGCAACCAGAACGTAGACCAGAACGAGATTGCCAAGTTTGAAGCACTGGCCAGCCGCTGGTGGGACCCCAGCAGCGAGTTCAAGCCGCTTCACGACATCAATCCCCTGCGCCTGAACTACATCGACGAGCGGGTATCGCTGGCAGGCAAGAAAGTACTGGATGTTGGCTGTGGTGGCGGTCTGCTGTCTGAAGGCATGGCCCTGCGTGGTGCCCACGTAACCGGCATCGACATGGGCGAAGCCCCGCTGAACGTAGCTCGGCTGCACGGCATGGAATCCGGTGTGAAGGTGGACTACCGCCAGACCACCATCGAAGAGCTGGCCCGAGACCCGGAACATGCCGGCCAGTACGACGCCGTCACCTGCCTGGAAATGCTGGAGCACGTTCCAGACCCGGGCTCGGTCATCAAGTCTTGCGCGGCCATGTTGCGCCCGGGCGGCCACCTGTTTGTGTCGACCATCAACCGCAACCCGAAGTCCTTCCTGTTTGCCATTGTGGGCGCGGAATACGTGCTGAACATGCTGCCCAAGGGCACCCACGAGTGGAAGAAGTTCATCCGGCCCTCGGAAATGTCCGACTACCTGCGCCACGCCGGGCTGGACGTGCGCGAGCTTACCGGTATGACCTACAACCCCATCACCAAAAGCTACAAGCTGGGCCGTGATGTCGACGTCAACTACCTGATGCACGCGCGGGATATTCGTGAAGACTGACCAAAAACCCTCTGCGGTACTGTTTGACCTGGATGGCACCCTGATCGATACCGCACCGGATTTCATCCGCTGCCTGAACCAGCTGCGCCAGCTCCATAACCTTGAACCGCTGGCAGCCGAGCAAATCCGCCCCTCGGTGTCCAATGGCGCAAGGGCCATGATCCGGGTCGGTTTCGGGCTGGAGCCAGAGCATGACGGCTACGTGGAAAAGCACACGGCTTTCCTGGACCTATACGAGGCGGGCGTAGCGGTAGAAACCACCCTGTTCGAGGGCATGGACTCACTGCTGGCAAACCTGGAAGCCCGGGGCATTCCCTGGGGCATTGTCACCAACAAGCCGGTGCGCTTTGCCGAGCCACTGGTGCAGGCACTGGGGCTGGCCCAACGTTGCGCCACCCTGATCTGCCCGGACCACGTCAGCGAACGCAAGCCACACCCGGAGCCGCTGTTCCTGGCCTGCCAGAGAATTGGTGCTGCGCCGGAACAGGCCGTGTATGTTGGCGACCACGAGCGGGATATCGAAGCCGGCCGTAACGCCGGCATGCGCACCATCGCTGTGCGCTACGGTTACATCGAGCAACCCCACACGGTTGATCTGTGGCAAGCCGACATCATTGCCGACACCGTCAGCGACCTGGCAAAGCTGTTACAATAAGCCCCCTTTTTGGTTCAACCCCGGCACTATTCGGGCCGGAAAACGCCTGAACACGGAGACAGGTTATGCAAGATTACCAGGCACCCGCCGATCTTCTGAAAGACCGCATTGTCATGGTAACCGGAGCCGGCAGCGGCATTGGCCGCGCCGCCGCCAAAGCCTACGCCGCCCACGGCGCCACCGTGATTCTGGTGGGCCGCACTGTAGGCCGGCTGGAAGAGGTCTACGACGAAATCGAAGCCGCCGGTTATCCGCAACCGGCCATTGTGCCGATGAATTTCGAGGGCGCGGCCGTCAAGGACTACGAAGAACTGGCCATGACCATCGAGGAAAACTTCGGTCGGCTGGATGGCCTGTTGCATAACGCGGGCATTCTGGGCTCCCGCAGCCCGGTAGAACTGTACGACCCGGAAACCTGGAACAAGGTGATGCATGTAAACTCCACCGCCCCGTTCCTGCTCAGCCGGGCGATGATTCCGCTGCTGCGCAAATCCGATGATGCGTCGATGATCTTTACCTCTTCCGGTGTCGGCCGGCAGGCGCGGGCCTACTGGGGTGCCTATGCGGTATCCAAGTTCGCCGTTGAAGGCCTGGCCCAGTTGCTGGCCGACGAGCTGGACGACGAACGCAATAACATTCGGGTGAACAGCCTGAACCCGGGTGCGACCCGCACCGGCATGCGCCTGCTGGCCTACCCGGCGGAAGACCCGAAGAAAAACCCGGAACCGGAAGCACTGATGCCGGTGTACCTGTACCTGATGGGTAAGGACAGCCGGGGTGTAAACGGCCAGCAAATCGACGCGCAGCCGAAAAAATAATGGAATTGCTGTTTTACACCACCTCCAATTGCCACCTGTGTGAACTGGCAGAAGCCCTGCTGGTGAACACGCCCATGCCGGAGCCCATCCCGGTAGATGTGGTGGATATTGCCCAGTCTGAAGAGCTGGTGGAACGCTACGGCACCCGCATTCCGGTGCTGCGCCGCAGCGACACCGGTGCGGAACTTGGCTGGCCGTTTACCAGGGACCAGTTACTGATGTTTCTGCAATGAGGATCCGCTGACATGCTGATGATCATTTCCCCCGCCAAGACTCTGGATTACGAGAGCCCGCTGGCCACGGAAACCTATACCCAACCGGACTACCTGGATGATGCATGCGAGCTGATCGACCAGCTCAAGGACCTAGAACCCCATCAGGTGAGCAACCTGATGAGCATCAGCGACAAGCTCGGCCAGCTCAACGCCGAGCGCTTCCGTACCTGGCACACACCGTTCACTCCGGACAACGCCCGCCAGGCCATCCTGGCCTTCAAGGGCGATGTGTACACCGGGCTGGACGCTGAAAGCTTCAGCGAAGACGACTTCGCCTTTGCCCAGCAGCACCTGCGTATGCTGTCCGGCCTGTATGGACTGCTCAAGCCGCTGGACCTTATGCAGCCCTACCGGCTGGAAATGGGCACGAAGTTCGAAAACAAGCGCGGCAAAGACCTCTACGCCTTCTGGGGCAGCAAGCTTACCAAGGCCCTGAACGAGCTGCTCGCGGCAGACGACAAGGTGCTGGTAAACCTGGCCTCCAACGAATACTTCAAGAGCGTTCAGAAGAAAGACATCGACGGCCGCCTGGTGACCCCCCAGTTCAAAGACTGGAAGAACGGCCAGTACAAGATGATCAGCTTCTACGCCAAGAAAGCCCGCGGGCTGATGTGCCGCTATGCCATCCAGAACCGGATTACCCAGGCCGATGACCTGAAAGGATTCAACCTGGAAGGCTACTACTTCAGTGAAGAGCAGTCCGATAACAACAACTGGGTGTTCCTGAGAGACGAGCAGTAACCGGCTTGTTCCAACCTGCAAAGATCAATTTCAGTTGATATCGGAGTAACCATGAACGAAGCAGTATTTTCCCAGATCGCCATGCTGGTGTTTCTGACCGGCCTGATTGTCTGGATGGGCTTTATCGTTTGGGACCTGGCCAAGAAATCCCAGGCCGGCAAGTTTGGCACCATCGCCCTGTTTACCGTGCTGGGCGCAGGCGTTGTAGGCTTTCTTGTGAAGACCGTGCTGGTCGAGATCATGCATATCTGACCACTCGGCCGTCACTTTACGGCTACCGGCGGTAGCCGTATCATCGCCCTCCTTTTTGTACCAACAGCCTCCAGCAAGGATTCAGACCCATGTGGTTCCGCAACGCCCGGATTTTCCGTTTTACCAAGCCTTTTGATATCTCCGCCGAAGCACTGGAAGAGAAGCTTCAGGCCGATGCTTTCAAACCGTGCGGCCCACAGGAAACCACCCGTCAGGGCTGGGTTCCACCGCTGGGCAAGCATGGCGATCAACTGGTACACAGCGCCAACGGCTACCACCTGATTGCCCTGCGCAAGGAAGAAAAGATTCTGCCGGGTCCGGTGGTCAAGGAAGCCGTGGAAGAGCGGGCCGAAGCCATTGAAGTGGAACAGGGCCGCAAAGTTCGCAAGAAAGAAAAAGAAGAGATCAAAGAACAGGTCATGCTGGAAATGCTGCCCCAGGCCTTTTCCCGCAACCGCCGCTGCTTTGCCTACCTGGCGCCCCAGGACGGCGTGCTGGTGGTCGACGCCGGCTCGGCCAAGCAGGCGGAAGACCTGGCGTCTACCCTGCGCAAAAGCCTGGGCTCCCTGCCGGTGCGCCCACCTGCGGTGGAACAGGCCCCGGCCTTTACCTTCACCGGCTGGCTGAATGAAAGCATCGACCACCCGGCCACCATTGTGCTGGGCAGCGAGTGTGAGCTGAAAGACCCGTCAGAAGATGGCGGCGTGGTGCGCTGTAAGGGCCTGGACCTGAAAGCCGATGAAATCCGCAATCACCTGGAAACAGGCATGCAGGTAACCAAGCTGGCCCTGACCTGGGACGACAACGTATCGTTCGTGCTGGATGAAGAGCTGGGCATCCGCCGGCTGAAATTCGGCGAAACCCTGCAAGACCAGCTGGACGGCGTGGATGCAGACGACGCCCTGGCCAAGTTCGATGCCGCCTTCACCATCATGACCCTGGAATTATCCCGGCTGATTCCGGGACTGCTGGAAGCGCTGGGCGGAGAAGACCGCTCCGCCATCGTCGAAGAATAATCAGACAGGGGGGGCTACAGGTGCCCCCCCTTCTTCAACCGTTCCTTCTGCCAGTCCTTCTCCGGCTCGTTCAGTACCAGCCGGAGATCCATCACTTCCTCTTCCGGATTGAACTTGATCTCGAAACCCAGATGCTCCGCCAGCTGCAGCATCGGGCGGTTGTCCGGCAATACGTTACCAATCATTTCCATGGTGCCCCGGGCCCGGCAGTATTCAATCATTTTCTGCATCAGCGCCACGCCCAAGCCCTCGCCCTTCATGCGATCGTCTACCATCACGGCAAACTCGCAGCGCAGGTTGTCGGCATCTGTCCAGGTACGCACGGTGCCCAGGGTTTCCTCACCCTCACCATCCTGCTTCGGGGCGTTGGCGATAAAGACCATTTCCCGGTCGTAGTCGATCTGCACCATCTGGGCCACGTCTTCCCGGGAGAAGTTCTTGCGGTACTGGAAGAAACGGTAGCGGATGGACTCCGGTGACTGGTGCTCATGGAACTGGCGATGCGCCGGCTCGTCTTCGGCCAGTACCGGCCGGATAACCACACGACGGCCGGATTTCGGCAGCACAATCCACTCTTCCAGTTCCTTCGGATAGGGCTGGATAACCGGCTTACCGGGCTTGCTGTCCAGGTTGATGGCAATGTTAACCGCCACCGCACCCTGCTCGTTGAACAGCAGCGGAGCAATTTCCAAACCACGGATCTCGGGAATGTCGATCACGATCTGGGACAGTTTCACCAGCGTCTCGGACACCGCCCGGATATCCTCTTCCGGCTTCAGGCTGTGTTCCTTCAGCAACTTGTACATGTAGGTACGGCGCAGCAGCTCACGGGCCAGCACCATGTTCAGCGGCGGCAAGGCAATCTGCCGGTCGGTCATGATGTTCACCTGGGCACCGGCGGCGCCACACACCACCAGTGGCCCGAACACATCATCCCGGGTTATGCCCACGCTGAATTCAATTCCGCCCACGTGCTGGTAGGAGTGCTGAACGGCAAAGCCCAGGAAGCCGCTGTCCGGGAAATGCTCCTGGTATTCGTCCTCCAGAAAACGACAGGCATCAATGATGGCCTGCTCGCTGTTCAGCTTCTTCACGGTGCCCTTGTAGCGGCGCTGTGTGGGGCTGAGATCCAGGAACGGATGACACACCTGCTCGTGGATCACGGTTACGTCGATCGGGCGGCGCTCGATGGAGAACATCTCCAGCACTTCTTCCATATCGTCACAGTACATGGTGTCGATGGTGTGCACGCCGTAATCACGGATAACCCGCCGGGCTTCCCGGCTTGATAGATGCTTGCGGCCGTCACGCAGGGCCTTGGCAACCAGGCCGCGGGTATTGGCCCGGTCAGCAAAGTGGTCGGTGAAAGATTCCGGCGTTTCTGTCAGCAACCGCTGTACCCGCTGGTGACGCACGTGCTGCATGAACGCCATCACGGCCTTTTCCGGGTTGAAGAACGAAGGGATACCGGCCCGGTAGAACTCCTCTCGGGAATCCATCACCGTGCTCTGGCCCAGCCAGCAGGTGAAAATGTTCAGGCGTGTGCCCTTGGAGGCCTGCACCACCGCATCGGCAATCTGCAGGCTGTCCTGCACCAGGGTTGGCGCGTACATCACCAGCACGTTGGCGACATTCGGATCCTTCGCCAGGATCTTGATAGCCTGGGCATACAGCTCCGGCGAGGCATCGTAGTTCAGGTCGATAGGGTTCTTGCGCGTCCAATACGGCGGCAACAATTGCGCCAGGGCATCAATACTGCCCGGAGACAGTTCCGCCAGCTCGCCACCTAGGTCCGCCAGCCGGTCTACCGCCAGCACACCCGGCCCTACCCCGTTCCCCATAATCGCCAGGGATTCGCGGCGCAGGGGGCGCATGCGGGTCAGGGTTTCCAGGGCATCGAACATCTGGCCCAGGCCATCCACCCGCAGGACACCGGCCCGCTGCAGCATGGCATCGTAGATCGGGTCTGTCCGGCGAATCCCCGCCGGCAGTTGGTGGGAGAACCACTCGGATTCCGGCACTCGGCCGGATTTAACGGCAATTACCGGCTTGGTTCGGGAGGCTACCCGTACCGCCGACATGAAGCGGCTGGGGTTCGGAATGCTTTCAATGTGCAGCAGGATGGCGCGGGTCTGGGTATCCTGGGCCAGGTAATCGATCAGGTCGTCATGGTCGATATCCATGCCGTCGCCGAGGGTCAGGAAGTAGGAAAACCCCACACCCCGGGCAAATGCCCAGTCCAGTACCGAGCTTGCAATGGTGCCGGATTGCCCCACAAAGGCCACCCGGCCGGGAATCGCACCCATGTGGGCGTAGGTGGCGTTCAGGTGCCGGGCCGGCACCATCAGCCCGATGGTGTTGGGGCCGAGTACCCGGATACCGGTTTCACGGGCGGCATCCCGCACCGAGTACATCAGCGGCTGGCCGGTTTTACTGTGGGTACGGGACATACCGCCGGTCATCACAATAGCCGTTCGGACACCCCGCTCGCCCAGCTTGCGCACCATTTTCGGCACGGTGTTGGGCGGCGTACAGATAATGGCGAGGTCCGGCGTGAAGTCCAGCTTCGACACCTTCTCGACACAGGGCACCCCGTGCACGTTCTCGTATTCACTCTGGTTGACCACCACCAGCCGGCCGGGAAAACCGCCACCCAGAAGGTTACGCAGAACCATACCACCCAGGTTATCTGCCCGTTCGGATGCACCGATCACGACGATAGACTCGGGGTTAAACAGGCTTTCCAGATAGCGGGTACTCAACGCGACTCTCCCAGAGTGATACAACGGGCTTCAGGTTAAAAATCCCAGTAATACAGGATGCTTATCAATGTATACCTTATCTTAGATGGGGATTTCCTGATGTAAATCCGTATCACGCCCATTAGACCAAAGAAATACGACATACTTCGGGTATCCCTGATAACATGGTTTTAATAAGAAGCAGATTCAGGCACAGACTACACGTATGACCACGGCATTCTTTTCCCACGATGACTGCATGAAGCACAACATGGGTCCGGAGCACCCGGAAAGCCCTGAGCGCATATCAAGCATCCTGGCCTACCTTGCAGATACCCATCTGCAGGAAGATCTCGACTGGGTAAGACCAGAAGAAATCACCCGCGACCAGCTTCTGACCGTGCATCCCGAAACCTACCTGCAGCAACTGGACCTGATGCAGCCCACCCGTGGCCGCGTTTTTACAGATCCGGACACCGCCATGATGCCAGATACCTTGCACGCGGCGCGCCTGGCCGCAGGTGGCAACGTACACGCGGTAGACATGGTGATGAGCAGCCAGGTAACCAACGCCTTCGTTTGTGCCCGTCCGCCCGGACACCACGCCGAGCGCACCAAGTCTATGGGTTTCTGCTTCTACAACAACATCGCCCTGGCGGCCATGCGCGCCCTCACCTTCCACCACCTGGAGCGGGTGGCCATCATCGACTTCGATGTGCATCAGGGCAATGGCACGGTGGATATCGTCAGTGGCGACGAGCGCATTCTGATGTGCTCCAGCTTCCAGCATCCGTTCTACCCGCACTCCCATGTACACCGGCAGGCAGACAACATCGTTAATGCCCCCATCGAGGCCAATTGCAGCTCCACCGAGTACCGCAAGATCGTGGAAGCCGCCTGGCTGAAGAAGCTGCAGGATTTCCGGCCCCAACTGGTGCTGATCTCTGCCGGCTTTGATGGCCACAAGAAAGACCCCATGGGCGAGCTGAACCTGGAAACCGAAGACTACCGATGGCTGACCGAAATGCTGGTCAGCGTTGCCCACGACCATTCCAACGACCGGATCATCTCCACCCTGGAAGGCGGGTATCACCTTAAAGCCCTGGCTGAAAGCGTAGCCGCCCACCTGGACGTGCTGAACGCGGTTTACTGACTTCCGCGTGGAACGGGCTGATCAATAGCCGGCACCTTCTGGTATAATCCGCAAAATTTTTGGCTGCCTTGCGGATACTTCCATGACCAGAGAACTGACCATCACCCGCCCGGACGACTGGCACCTGCATGTACGGGACGGTTCTGTACTGAACAGCGTGGTGCCTGCCACTGCCGCCTGTTTCGGCCGCGCCATCATCATGCCCAACCTGGTGCCTCCGGTAACCGATGCTTCCATGGCCATGGCCTACCGTGAACGCATTCTGGCGGCAGCTGCTGATACCGGCTTCGATCCGCTGATGACCCTGTACCTGACCGAAAGCACCACCCCGGAAACCATCCGCGAAGCCAAGGCCGCCGGGGTTATCGCCGCCAAGCTCTATCCGGCGGGCGCCACCACCAATTCTGCCTCCGGTGTCACCGATATCCGCAACATCTACCCGGTACTGGAAGCCATGGCCGATTGCGGCATGTTGCTGCTGGTACACGGGGAAGTAACCGATGCCGACATCGACATCTTTGACCGTGAAAAAGTCTTTCTGGAGCGAGTGCTGGCCCCTACCCTGCAGGCTTTCCCGCAGCTGAAAGTGGTACTGGAACACATCACCACGGCAGACTCCGCGGAGTTTGTGCGCAGCCACACCGGTGGCAACCTGGCCGCCACCCTGACGCCACAGCACCTGATGTACAACCGCAACCACATGCTGGTGGGCGGCGTTCGGCCACACCTGTACTGCCTGCCCATTCTGAAGCGCAACAAGCACCAGCTGGCGCTGCGTGAAGCGGTTGCCAGTGGCGACCCGCGCTTCTTCCTGGGCACCGATTCCGCACCCCATGCCAAAGACAAGAAAGAAGCCGCCTGCGGCTGTGCCGGCTGTTATTCGGCCTATGGTGCCATCGGCCTGTATGCAGACGTATTCGAAGAGCTGGGCATTCTGGACAGGTTCGAAGCCTTTGCCAGCCTTAACGGCCCCGATTTCTACGGCCTGCCCAGAAACACCGACACCATCACCCTGGTGCGGGAACCCTGGACCATGCCGGAGCAACTGCCCCTGGCCGATGGCACCATCGTGCCCCTGAAAGCCGGTGAAACCGTAAACTGGCGCCTGGCGTAAAACCTTTTCCATTCATTACACGAACACCGGAGTTCGCGTGTCAGAAGAAAACAAACAGCCACACCCTTTGTCCCAACGCTTTCGCGGCTTTCTGCCGGTGGTTGTGGATGTTGAAACTGCAGGCTTCAATCCCGAGCGGGATGCCCTGCTGGAAATTGCCGCCGTACTGCTGACCATGGACGAAGACGGTTGGCTGCGCCGGGGCGAAACCCACGTGCAGCAAATCGATCCGTTCGAAGGCGCCAACCTGGAACAGTCTGCCCTGGATTTCACCGGCATTGATCCGTGGAACCCGGAGCGGGAAGCGGTGCCGGAGCGCGAAGGCCTGAGCGAGATTTTTTCGCCTATCCGCAAGGCGGTAAAAGCCTTCGACTGCAAGCGCGCCGTGCTGGTGGGCCACAACGCCACCTTCGATCACAACTTTGTGTTTGCGGCAGCGCTGAGAGCGGATATCAAGCGCAACCCGTTCCACCCGTTCTCCACCTTCGATACCGCCACACTGGCAGGCCTGGCCTATGGCCATACTGTGCTGGCCCAGGCTTGCAAGCTGGCGGGAATTCCGTTCAGCAACAAGGAAGCCCACTCTGCGGCCTACGATGCCGAAAAAACCGCAGACCTGTTCTGCGGCATCGTCAATCGCTGGAAAGAGCTGGGCGGCTTTCCGCCTCGGCTAATCGAACCGGAAGAAACCCCGGCCAGCTGATCAGCCAAAACGAAAAAACCCGCCGAGGCGGGTTTTTTCATGGCGGGCATACTGTTACCAGTGCACGCCCCGCATGATGGCGGCAAAGGCCACCTGCTCGGTGGACACCTTCGGCTTCTCTCCGGAATTGCTGCCTGCTGCTACGGGCGAATCCGGGAACATCCGGTAACCGGTGTTCATGATGATCTCGCCCATTTTCGGCGTCAGGGAATGCAGCACCGAAGCAAACACCCCCAGACGAGTAGCAATGCGCTTGGGCCGGTAAACGATGGCATCTGCCACCATCTGCGCGGCTTCGTCCGGCGTCAGCGTGGGGACCGAATCGTAGATCTTGGTCGGCGCAATCATCGGCGTTTTCACCAGCGGCATATTAATGGTGGTGAAAGTGACGTTGCGGTCTGACCACTCGGCCGCGGCACAGCGACTGAAGGCATCCAGCGCAGACTTCGACGCCACGTAGGCGGAGAAGCGGGGCGCGTTGGTCAGCACACCGATAGAAGAGATATTCACCACGTGCCCACGACGGCGCTCCAGCATGCCCGGTGCAAAGCCCATGATCAGGCGCACAGAGCCGAAATAGTTCAGCTGCATGGTACGCTCGAAATCGTGGAAGCGGTCAAACGACAACGCCAGTGAGCGACGGATAGAACGACCGGCGTTGTTCACCAGCACGTCCACCTGGCCGTGATTATCCAGCACGGTTTTCACAAAGCGGTCGCAGTCTTCCATGTCGGAGAAGTCGCACTGGTAGGCGTGCACGTTTCCGCCCTTGGCCTCCAGCTGGCCGGCCACTTCATCCAGGGTTTCCTTGGTGCGGGCACCAATCACCAGAATAGCGCCGGCCTCGGCCAGCTTCTCTGCGGTCGCCAGGCCAATACCGGAGGTTGCGCCTGTCACCACGCACACCTTGCCTTCCACCGTACCTTTCAGGGTGCGATCCTTGAACAGGTCCGGGTCCAGGTGGCGCTCCCAGTAGTCCCAGATTACCGGGGCGTAGTCCGGCAGGCGCGGCACTTCAATACCGGAGCCCTTCAGCACGCGCTCCAGTTCCCGGGTATCAAAACGGGTCGGGTAGTTGATGAACGACATCACCGATGCCGGAATGCCAAGATCCTCCAACACCGCACCGGTAATACGCTTCACCGGAGGCAGGTTCTTGATGCTCTGGCGGATAAACGGCGGAATAAAGCCGAACATCCGGGAGTCGATGCGCATGCCCATGCGCGGAGCATGGCCGGCTTCGCAGAAGATATTGAGAATCTCGCCCACTTTGTACGGATCAGAATCCACCAGGTGGAAACAATTGCCGTCTTCACCGTCCAGGTGGGCAATGTGATCGAGGGCATTCGCCACAAAGTCCACCGGAACAATATTCAGGCGGCCGCCCTCGATGCCGACCGTCGGCACCCATTGCGGCAGCGCGTGGCGGATCTTCTGAATCATTTTGAAGAAGTAGTATGGCCCGTCGATCTTGTCCATTTCGCCGGTTTTGGAATGGCCGACCACCATGCCGGGGCGGTAGATACGGAACGGCACCTTGCACTCTTCCCGCACTACTTTTTCGGATTCGTGCTTGGTGCGCAGGTACGGATGATCCAGCTTTTCCGCTTCTTCAAACATATCTTCGCGGAAAATACCCTTGAACAGGCCGGCAGCGGCAATCGACGAAACGTGGTGGAAATGCTTTGCGCCCATGGCTTCGGCAGCCTGAACAGCAGCCCGGGTGCCTTCAATATTGGTTGCTGCCTGGGCCTCTTCATCGGCGCTCATGTCGTACACAGCGGCCAGGTGGAAGAAGTGATCAACATTCCCCTTCAGGGCTTTCATGGCCTTGGCATCAATGCCGAGATTCTTGCTGGTGAGGTCGCCGATAACCGCCTTTACCCGGCTGTCATCCACACCCCAGCGCTCGCGCAGCTCTGCCAGTTTGTCCTGTGACTGCTCCCGCACCAGCACGTGTACAGTGCCGCCCCGGGCCAGCAGTTTTTCTACCAGAAAACGACCGATAAAACCGGTGCCGCCTGTCAGGAAATAATTCATAGGTACTCCATCCTGCCTGTTGCTCTGTTGTTGTCTGTTCACCAACGAACCATAAGACTAAAGCCTTAGCCTTGCTCCATTCGCGGGCATTCTACTTATTTGCAACCTTCATGTATCGAACTTTTTTAGAGCTTTTACTCTGTAACCCTTTGTTTTTAATAGAGCCATTACTCTAAAAACCGGATAATTCCCACTCAGGGAATGTCCGGAATACCGACACACCAGCTTATCAGATTAGCACAGGATTCGGTCACTGGCGTCGCAACAGCCGGGTTACCAACGGGCAATGCAAGCAGCCGGCAGCAATGCGATAATCAGGAACTTCCAGCGCATCGGCGCATCCAATCACATCAATCTACCAAGGTTTAGCCAAACAGCATGCAGAACGACAGCCCCAACACCGAACGCTACATCGCCATTGCCCGTGCCTGCCTCAAGGCCATCAACGATACCGCAGCCAACAGTGGCAGCCGGGAAGAGAAAATCGATGCCGTATACCAGGCCATCGACAAGGCGTTCCAGGCCGAGTTTGCAGAGTACCGCCAAGCCACCGCGATTATGGCCACCGTACTCGAACGGATTGCCACCGGTGACCTGGATGCGGAAAAAGCTGCCAGCCTGGCCCGGAAAACCCTGGCCCAGCAGCCGGCGAACACCAAAACCGGTCAGATGCACTGACCCCGGATTTCCCACTGCACTTTCGTCCATAGCACAGTAAAGAGGCCCCATGACTGCCGAACGTTCTCTGTTCCATAGACTGTTCCGTTTCCAGATCCTGGCCCTGCTTGTTCTGGGTTACCTGCTGCTCAGCCCCCTGGCGCTGGCCAGCGCATCGCCCGTTAAAAGCCCCAACGATCCGAACGAATACCGCTATCTGGAACTGGACAACGGCCTGAGAGTGGTGCTGGCCTCAGATCCGGCCGCCGATAAAGCGGCCGCCTCCATGAATGTCGCAGTGGGCAGCGGCAACGATCCGAAAGACCGTGAGGGTCTCGCGCATTTTCTGGAGCACATGCTGTTTCTGGGTACCGAAAAATATCCGGACCCGGGCGAATACCAGCAGTTTATCCGCAGCCACGGCGGCAGCCACAACGCCTTCACCGCCTTTGCAGACACCAACTACTTCTTCGATGTGGAAGGAGAGTTCCTGGAACCGGCACTGGACCGCTTCGCCCAGCAGTTCTCCCACCCGCTGTTTACCGCGGAGCTGGTGGACCGGGAACGTAACGCAGTGCACTCCGAATACAGCGCCAAGCTGAAAGAAGACGGCCGGCGCCTGCTATCGGTACGCAAGGCCGCCGGCAACCCGGACCATGCCTTCAGCCAGTTCGCCGTAGGCAACCTGAGCACCCTGAAAAACACCGACGACAACCCCCTGCGGCCAGACCTGATCGAGTTCTGGGAGCAAAACTACTCGGCCAACATCATGACCCTGGCGGTGTATGGCCCCCAGCCGCTGGACGATCTGGAAACCATGGTTCGCGAGCGTTTTTCCGCCATCGCCAATCGCAACCTGACTGCCAGGACCCACCCGGAACCGCTTTATGACCTGGAGCAGCTGCCGGAAAAAGTCACCGCCCAGACCCTCAAAGACAGCCGCAACATGACCCTGTCTTTCCCGATTCCGTCGCAACGGGATAACTACCAGACCAAGCCCGCTTCCTACGTGGCCAACCTGCTCGGCCATGAAGGCCACGGCAGCCTGTTTGATGTGCTCAAGCGAGCCGGGCTGGTGGAAAGCCTGTCTGCCGGATTAGGCATGGACACCGGCGAACACGCCACCCTGGACCTCAGCATGTCTCTGACCCGGGAAGGCCTGGCCCGGCAGGATGACATCCTGGCCCTGAGCTTTCGCTATATCGACAAGGTTCGCAACAAGGGTGTCAGTGAAAACCGCTTTGATGAAATGAAACAGCTGGCAGTGATCGACTTCCGTTTCCGGGAACGCAGTGAACCCATGAGGGAAGCCATGCGCCTGTCCAGCTTGCTGCGAGATTACCCGCCTCGGGATATTCTGAGCGCGCCCTGGCTGATGGAACGCTACGCCCCTGATAAGTACCAGGCCATCCTGGATCGCCTGACGCCGGACAACCTGATGGTCTGGGTATCTGCCCCGGCCCAGCCGGAAGGCACGCCCCTGTTCACCAACTGGTACGAAACCCCGTGGCAGCGTGAGCCGCTCACCGTACCCGAAACCACCGATAACCAACTGGCTGCACAGCTGGCCTTGCCCGCCGCCAATCCCTTTGTACCGGAGAACCTCGACCTGGTAGCCGGCAACACCATGGAACATCCGGTAAAACTGGGCGAGCTGGACGGGCTGGATATCTGGTACGCCCGGGACACCCGGTTCAATACTCCGAAAGCCAACGTATTTATCAGCCTGCGCACACCCGCTGCCCGGGCCTCCGCCCGCAGTGAGGTGCTAAGCCAGCTTCTGGTGGATGCCATCAACACCAACCTCAACGCCTGGGCCTACTCCGCCAGCCTGGCGGGGCTGGATTACAGCGTGTACCCGCACCTGCGGGGCATCACCATCCGCGTGGGCGGATATAACGACAAACTGCACAAGCTGGTGAACCGGATCCTGCTGGAGTTTTCCGACCCGCAGTTCACCACCCAGCGATTCAACATCGCTCGCCAGCGGCTGATGGATGGTCTGGAAAACAAGGCCAAGGACCGCCCTGTGCAGCAAACCTCTGAATTCATCCAGACCGCGCTGATTGATGGCACCTATCCGGTGGCAGACAAACTGGCAGCTGCCAGGGAAGTCACGCTGGATGAACTCAAAGCCTTCGGCCGGGAACTGGTGCGCCAGACGGACCCGGTGATGCTGGCCCACGGCAATCTGACCGAAGCCTCGGCCCTGAACCTGGCGCGGCAGGTAAAAGCCATGGTACTGGACGGCCGGGAACGTACAACGGTGGAGCGCTCCAACATCCGCCAGCTACCGGAAGGCCAGACCCGGGCTGTGCTGGATGTTGCCCACCAGGACACCGGCTATACCCTGTACCTGCAGGGCAACGATACCTCTTATGAAGAGCGGGCCCGCTTCCGCCTGCTGGCACAGATTGTCAGCAGCCCCTTCTATGAAGAGATCCGCACCACCCGCCAGCTCGGCTACATCGTGTACGCCACCGCCTTTGAGATGCTGGAAACACCGGCCCTTGGCCTGGTGGTGCAATCACCGGAAGCGGATGCACAAGCCATTGACCAGGCGGTACAGGCGTTTTCAGCAGACTTTGAAGGCCAGCTGGCTGAACTGGACGACAACCGCCTGAACCGGGAAAAGCAGGCGGTAATCAGCCAGTTGCTGCAGCAGGATCGCCAGCTGGCTGAAGTCTCTGGCCGCTACTGGCGCGAAATCGACCGTAATAACGAAGACTTCGACAGCCGGGAGCAACTGGCGGAAGCCATTAGGAAGGTATCACTGGAAGACCTGAAGAAAACCTACCGCAAGACCCTGCTTGATCGGGAGCGCGCATTGATGGTTGTTACCGGCAAAGACGGCGAGAACCAGAAGCAGATCCTGGAACAACTGCGTAAGCGGGGGCCTGTGGCCCCTTGAGCCACAAGCCCTTGCCCGCTATCATACCGCCTCTTCTGAAATGCCCCCGTAGCTCATCTGGATAGAGCGTCCCCCTCCTAAGGGGAAGGTAGCAGGTTCGAGTCCTGCCGGGGGCACCAGCCACCCTTCCGCATCGATCCACAAAAACCCCAATCGACTGTTTTAAAAGCCATTTATTTAAAATCGGCGTCCTTATCGATCCACAACATTCCGCCCTAATCTACATATTCTGGGGGTACATCTGGGGTGCAAACTGAAGTACTCCCCGTTATAGTAGATTTTGTACCCCCAAAAGAGCTCAAGATCTGTCATGTCCAGGCCTATAAACCTCCTGACCGACAAAAAAATCCAATCCGCCAAGTTCGAGAAATTCGGCAAGAGAACCAAGCTTACCGATGGCGCCGGACTTTATCTGGACATACAGCCGTCCGGGAAGTACTGGAGGATGAAGTACCGATTTGGCGGCAAGGAAAAAACACTAGCACTCGGCGTTTACCCCGATGTCTCGCTGAAACTGGCGCGGGAGCGTCGAACGGTGGCTCGGGAGCAGATTGCCGACGGCATTGACCCAAATGAAGTCAGAAAAGAGCAGAAGGCGGTCCTGAAAGAGCAGGCGGACACCTTCAAGGCTGTCGCAGAAGACTGGCTCAAACTGAAGAAAGGAGAACTTGCTGACAGTACCCTGGAGGTTGCGAAGAGAAGGCTCGAAACATGGGCTTTCCCTAAACTGGGCCATTTACCGATCAGGGAAATCAAAGCCTCCACTGTCATGGAGACGTTGAGACCCATTGAAGACCAAGGTAAGCACGAGACCGCGCACCGAATCCGGCAACGCATTGGCGAGATCTTTCGCTTTGCAGTAGCAGCAGATCGTGCCGAGATTGACCCCACAGCAACGCTGAGAGGTCAACTCAAAACCATCCCCACCAGACACCGTTCTGCCATCACTAATCCCGAGGAACTGGGCAAGCTACTGAAAGCCATCGATGCCTATGGAGGACATGCAACAACCAGAGCGGCCTTGAAGCTCGCACCTATGCTATTTCTTCGACCGGGCGAACTACGGAACGCGGAATGGAGCGAGATCAATATAGACAATGCCACCTGGATCGTTCCTGGCCAACGCATGAAAGGCACTCAGAAGGCCAAGAGAACAGGACAAGTGCCTGACCATATCGTGCCCCTGTCAACGCAGGCAGCAGCCATTCTGAAGGAACTCAAATCCCTCACGGGTCACCAAAGTCTCGTGTTCGAATCCGTTAAACGGGGCCGGCCGCTGTCCGAGAACACTATCAACGTGGCACTCAAGTCGATGGGTTACGATGGTTCCACCATGGTCGGTCATGGGTTTCGAGCGACCGCATCGACACTCTTGCATGAACTTGGCTGGCCACCAGAGATAATTGAGCTCCAGCTGGCTCATAAGCAACGAAACCAGGTAGCAGCAGCCTACAACCGCTCTGCGCGCCTTGAAGATCGGAAGACTATGATGCAGGAATGGGCCGATTACCTAGACCGAACCAGGAAGTCCGAATAATTACCTGCGCCTCCTAAGCCTCAACTCAAATATGGCGAGCACTCTCGCCAAATTGACCGAGAAGCTCATTCCACGCATCGGCTAGAGGCTTCACGCTAGCTGATGAGCCCGACGAAGATGAAAATGCAATCAAGCTTTCTATTCCGTCGCCTTGATCAATATTAATCTGGACATCGAGATCATCCACATCACATTCAATGATTGCGCTTAGCAACTTCTCGAAGGCAGCTAGCCGAGCCAGCCTCCTATCGAAGCTCTCCTCCCGTCGGGATAGTTCAATGCCGGCAGCCTTCAGCTCGCCTTCCCTTTCCCTCAATTTCTTGGAATCCTCTTTTATCTTTTGACGCTGCCGTTTCAGGGCAACGCTCTCTCCCTTTCTGACTGCATCCTCATCGGTTATAAGCTCCTCAACCACGGTTGATTCACGCTGTCTGGTTGCTCGAGACATTGCCGCCAACTTGACACAGATGGACTCCCTCAAATCCAGGCGCTTGATTAGCCTTCCCTCCTTATTTCGGACCCTGCTTGCCCGCTGCTGCCTAACCGACTCTAGGAGTAATCGGTAACGTAGTTTGCCAGCGTCTGACCCTTGCAACCCCAGGACCATTTCTACCAGCTGCTGCCTTCGCGGCATTCCTGCTGCGGACCTTCTGCGGTTATCAGTTGGAAGGGGCACATTGTTTTTCTGCAGGTGCTCAATCGCAAAATCCACGAGCCCTTCCTTTTGAAGACGATCAGCCCACTTCTCAACCTTTGACCTCAACTGGCACTCCATCTCACCTGAAAATAAAACCCACTTACTTTTCTGTCGCTCAACTATCAAACTATCACATGCCAAACGTTGTGCAAACGTTATGTTTCACGAGTACTATATATGGTACCTACTATATATATTGAGTTCAGCATGCTTCTACGCTTTTCATTGCTTCCTTGCTCACCTTTTGCAAAATTTTTCCTGCTTAAATTCGTCACACGCTATGGCAATACGACGCCCTGGTTGAATCAGGTGACGGAGATTATTAATGCGATTGAACTGCCGAAGTCACGATTCTACGAAGTCGTCAAAGAGCTACGTTCATTGGGCGCTCTAGAAGTCCAAGAGACCAAACCGAATGAGCTCCATGAGGTCCGTTACGAAGTCAGTATTCACGAACCGGAAATATGCTCATTTGCCCTAAACGAACAACCGCATTTACACCAACACAAAGTCGACGAGTTACTGAATTTGAAGTCACGGTCAATCGGCAGGCGGCGGCATCAGTTAACGATACCGCAGCGAGTTCTGATGATTGCCTTGCTTGAAGAGGCTGATGCAGGAGGAATAATCAGAAATATCGGTTTTTCTGACCTTGCTCAACGGACTGGATTGGCGATACGACAGGTCAAGAATCAGATGGCGAAGCTCCGAGAATTTCACTACGTTCGAGTTTCACTCCCAGGCGGGAACACAACGGGCCTGACAGGGCGATATAACAGTGTTCACGCATTAAATTTGAGGCACCCTGATTTCGACCAGCAATCTTCATCGGGAGGAATTGTGATTTTCAGGCCGTCGGTCCCGTCCATCCCAGATGAGTACCTCAACTATTTTCACCTCCAATACAGAGAATTACGCAAGGGCCTTTTACAGCAAAGGCGTACCTCGCATGTACAAATCGACCAACGTGACGAACTTCTTAATCTCGCGAACCGAGCAGGAAATTTGCAGGCATCTTCTACCTGGATTTTCCTGAACTGGCTGTGCCACGACTTTGCCTCAAGAACGCTATCTGAACTCTGGAAAGAATTATCAGAACTGACCGTCGGGCAGCTAAACAAAATCATTGGCGACAAAATTCGTGGAGAGTGGCTATCCACCTATCGCGCAATCATAGAAGTAGATGACGACAATAACTCCAGACAAAAAAAAGTAGTTCGTAGCAAACAGCCCGAGTTAGCGATACTTCCGTTGATTGAAATGAGTATGAGCACTGCGGTACGCGATATTGCTCGTGGGGTAAAGAAAGCTCTCACAGATTCGGAAGCCCTGCCCAATCACGCCGAGAACTACCATTTCCAAATTCTGCCCATCCCATACAAAGGCGAAAGGGGGCTCTTCGCGCTGGAAATAACGGAAGGCAGTGAATCCCGTTTGAGTCAAAAAAATGAATTTGTCCTAGCTCTTGGGCTTGACCCAAAACAGGGGAAGATAACGGTAGACAGCATTTCTGATGTCTATGCGCTCAGACACAACACTCTGGCAATGACAGGGCTAGCCACCCCTCCATTGGCGTGCCCGATACTTGCCCGTCTACCTAAAACGAAGAAGTGAATCCGCCACCGAGCAACCTATCGCAGACTTCACAGGCGAGATCAGAGTGCGGGGACGGATATTGCTCCCAATGAGCTAAAACCCAACTGATCCGGATACCATTTTGGCAAAACTGATCATTTCTTACACCGCCTCCCAATCTTCTGAACCAATAGGTCAGGAGATCAAACATGCAGATTTTACGGCTTAGAGACGTCATTCACACAACAGGCCTTGGCCGCTCATCAATATATAAGTTTTCGCGCCTTGGAACGTTCCCGCCCGCTATCACCCTCGGTGGCATGTCAGTTGGCTGGAACGCTACCACGATAAATCAATGGATTGCCCAACTCATCCGCGACCGCGATCAAGTGCCCTCTCGCTCAAACCACGTCACTTCCTGGGCCGTCAGCATCACTGAGGATGACACCTGCGAAATCGATCTGAGGATTCTGCGAATCAAGCACGTCATGGCGCTGACTGGGTTAGCTAAGTCCACCGTGTACAAGTACATCAATGAGAGGGATTTTCCGCGCCCCGTTCCATTGGCTGGAACGGCCGCAGGCTGGATAGAAGCAGAGGTGGAACAGTGGCTGACGAAGTGCTCTGCTTCCACTGCGACTGTGCAGGTGCCTGAAAGACATGAAACCCTTCCAGAAGCTGCATAGCCCCTTCTTATTATTTAAATAATAGACAACTTCTCTAGATCACAAACCACTCCCTCAACACCTCCTGAGCATCACAAATCCGGGGCAACCCTCGGCAAACTGGTCCAATACCGGGCCGAATTCTGCGTGCTCAGCAGATAAATCTGAAAACCCCAAAACCCCGAAAATGGAGACTACCGACATGAATAGTGATCATGAAGGCGCAACCCTTGAGTACCTGAGCCAACTAAAACTATCAGCTCAGGGAGTTGCCGGACACTTCCTAGCCGAGAGCAACACACTCCGCGATGGCATGCGCATCCTCGAATGTGCAAATCGCTTGAGAACGTATTCAGACGAGGTCTACGGTACTTTCTTCGAAACTTGGTACTGCAAGCATCGTAGCTGCCCAATCTGCCAATGGCGAAAATCCTTGAGGTACTGCAGTAAGATCCATAGAACGCTGGACCAGAACCCCTCTCTCTTGAAGGACAAGTGGATCTACCTGACATTGACAGTCCGCAACTGCGGTGTAAGAGACCTGAGGGCGACCATTGAATACATGAAACAGGCTTTCCGGCGCTTGATGAACCGTGATTTTTGGAAGCGGCATATTCAAGGTAGCATTCGATTTGTTGAAGTAACCGAAAGTTACCTAGGTGATGGGGGGCATAATTACGAGTCGACACATCCCCATTTTCATTGCCTTCTTCGCGTTAGCCCGTCGATGTATGCTGGCGTTAACTACGTTTCGGAAATGCGATGGGCGGAAGAATGGCAAAAAGCCTTACAGGTTCACTACCTACCTGTCGTCCACCTACGCCGAATGGCTGGTGAGGGGCAAGACCTCCGGAATAAAATCGTGAGTGCTACCCGATATTCAACGAAACCCAAAGTGAATACCCAAGCACGTCCCCTGTTTTTGGAAGCGGCGAGGCAGATGCAAGGACTCAGGCTGGCCGAGACTTTCGGAGATATACGGATGCTGTTCGCAAACCTAAATAATGAGCCATCGCACTACGCAGCAAAAGAATACGATGATATCCGGCAAGCCGCTGACCCAGTGTACCAATCCTGGGATGACGTCGACAGCAATTACAAGCCAGATTAAATCGGCCAGACTTTTAACGAGGCTCCCCTGAACACCTTGGACGCAGGAGGGCGTCATTAGACGCAACCAAATCGGGGCACATCGACCGCTGAATTATCGACGTGCCCATCCCCGCTCGCGTAGGCTTTGGTGTAGTCAATGTCGCGGCAGATATGCTGTTATAAAATAGTTTTAGGAAAGGAAAATTACCTGATCCAGTCAAGGCCCACTGATCAACGCTTTCATCAGTGTTCCAGTGCGCTATCATGCTTGACACCACTCACAACGAAGAACTAAGCATGACAGCACCAACACCAACCGAAGTAGCGGAGCATCTGATTAAGATCTCTCGAACTGTAAACGAAGAAAAGAAGCTTTACCTAAAGAAGTGCGGTATCGCTGAACATGAAATCAATCAAGACAGCCTGGCCCAGCATCCTGAACTCGTGTCAATCCGCAAACCGATCATTGATGCTTTAGACGCGCTCACACAAGTCCAAGTGGATCAAGTTCACGCTATGGCAATATTCGGTCGGTCTGGCTCTGCAACTCAACAAGGCTCTCTGAAAGATCTATACGACTACTTCAACGACGAAAAGAAGAGCAATAGTCGGGCTGATTACCGCCGTTTACTAAAGGCTAAGGCGTCCAACCTAGGCTACTATCTAGAAAACTGCTTAGACCTTTGCGAAGAAATCCCTACCGATCCCTGCGAAGAATTGCGCTGATATAAAATTGGGCGCCAGCCCCTGTTGCGAAGCGAGCTCAGGTTTTACGTTTTTTACACCTGAGCTCTAAAGTCAACTATCGAACACATGAATCAGGCTTTCCGACATTTTATGAACCGGGACTTCTAGGAACGGCATATTAAGGACAGGCTCCAGCCACCTACCTTTGCCCCAACACACCGATGTTTTAAAAAGAAGACCAAAAAGCGCCGACCAAGCTCTGATGCCATGTTCCGCGCCATTCTCTGCAGTGGCTTTGAAACCCACAGGGTTAGGCACTGAAACGCCAGTCAACGACAGGAACACCACCAAAACCTCAACCATCCGCCGGAATAACTTCAACGGCCCCAATTGGGGCCAAGGATGCGGTACTTGCAACCGGCTCACACACCAACGGAGCCGAAATATGAGATTTCATAAGGTCCGCGAACGCATCGGTATGGTGAAAATCCGGATCCAGCCAAAGGTCGAACTCCTCAGGCCTTAGCATCAACGGAATACTCTTGGGGTGAATGTGGCTGAATCTCGGGTGTGGTGGCAGGGTAATCACGGTAAACGAACTGACCTGTTCTTCACCAAAATGCCAAGACTGCCATAACCCAGCCAAGGCAGTTGCCTCCCCCTCCGGATGGATATTGTAGACCTGCTTTCCCTGCCATTCATGGAATGCACTCGCAGGGACGATGCAACGTTGTGAGGGGTACAGCTTCTTCCAGAGCGGGCTGCTGGTTAGCCGATCACTGCGGGCATTGAAGGTGTGAAATTTCGGATTTGGCCGGAAGCCATAGCCGTTTGAGTTGGGTTCAATCAACAGAGACCAGATGCCTGACTGCAAGTAACGATCACCCGCAGCCTCAATTACAAACTCACCAATTCCACCCGGGGGGAGGTTGTGCTGAGGTGTCGGTGCGATACCTGGCAACCCCAGCCGCCCCATCAAGCTTCGGATTTCTGGTGAATCAATGACATTGTAGCGGCCACACATACCCCCAGCCCTCATTTTTTATATCGACATTGCGCACGAGAGAGGCACCAGAGACCTGAGCGATCCTCGTGCTTATTAATCCCCAAACCGCCCATGTATTTCCCTGTAAGCTAGGAGCGCTCCAAATGCCCCCATTTCCAACACTCTCCAGAGTCGATCTCGGAGAGTTCTACCGCAAGCACGCCGATCTCGAATATCAGGCCCTGATGTTACTCGAATGCGGCAGTGGTGAAAAAAGCTATCCATCCAAACGGCGGGTCAACAACAACTTCCTGCTTTCGTGCCACCACCGACATTGCCCTGACTGTCAATCCACCAGAGCCATGCGTTGGGCTGCCCGCTTTCGGCAATTACTAGATCGTCAAGTGACTGAAACGCAGAGATTAGACTCCCCCACACCCACTTGGGTCTTGATCACCTTGCCAGGGGTGTCGACCTTGCCCCGGCAGGTAAAGGGCGAGATCGATACGATCCTGAGCTTGTTGGTAGAGGCTCGAACGAAGAACTTTTGGGGCTCTACAATCCGCTGTGCTTTGGCAATATTAAATCTGCAGCCACACCCAGAAGTGTCGCAGCATTTAAATGTCGTTCCGTGCGCAAAAATCATTGCATTGCTAACGAAGCCAGGGGTAGCTCACCTTAATTCAGGTGCACTTCTAAATGCCCTTCGCAAACAATGGCCTCGCCCTCCTGGCCTGAAGCCGGAAAACACCCCGACGATAGTTCAGATTTCCGTCACCAATGAACAGGAGCGCAGCTCAGCGTCGAGACTGATTGAGCGCGCGATCCAATACTGGTACCCGCGACCTGCAAGTACCGCTAACTTTCTGGAATTGGTGGACCAGCTTAATGGCGCCCAGCAGATTCACACTTGGAAACTAGGCAGAATCTTTTTGAAGGAATCTGTAATCCAGCAGGATGACCTGAGATACGAAAGGGAGTACACCAGATCCAGAATTGGTGAGGACCTGCCCACTACGCTCAGTCGCTTGGGGAACAACTCAGATATCCCTTGGAATCAGCCCATACCCCAAACAATCCGCGATCTTACAAGGGTCTATTACTGAACAGTTTTTATCCGAAGTATTGAAGTACCAAGACATATTGGGCTCTTACTCATCGGTGAGCTTCTATCCGCCTAACAAGGGACTCCATTTCCTGCAATGCCCTACTTTTACCTGGTGTTGACGGCACAACAACCATCCCCTCGGCCCAAGGCGACATTAATTTCCCATGCTTCTTGCCACGTTTGAAACGCCACCCTTTCTGCACCAACCTTTTTACGAATAGGTTGATATCCTTATCTGATGAAAATGTCACGATGTACCTCCGGCACTTCCGGAATACCGCGACGCGAAACGGGAACAGTTAAAAGCTACTTGCGAGAATGCGCGTTCTGCACCCACCTCGAGAATAGGTTCGCTGTACTGATATCCCACTGAACATGGCGAGTTCTGGAAAAAGCGCCCCTGAGGATCAACCATGATGTAGGACTCCTGCATGTCCTGGTTATCCTCAACCACCGCGATTGATCGATAAGCCGAGTGCCGCGCAACAAAAGCCTGGAACTGGACGTCGGTAACGCTAGTTGATTGATCAACTACCGGCAGCGCCCTGAGAATTTTCCATTTCTCGGGCTGTATTAAGTCAACAACACTCGAGAGGTCATCCTTCCAGTTCAGTCGATTGACCACGGTATTCAGTTTCACCGCTAATGCAGGATTGCAACGCCTCAGGACCTCAAAAGAGCTGCTTAGAGCGTCCAGATTCAGAAGCTGGCCGTGACTATCAACTCTGCCGATAAGGTTGTTGGTGTCGGATTCTCGAGAGTCGATGCTAACCCCGAGCATATCAAGGCCGGGCGCTAGTGATTTACATAGCTCCTCGGTCAAAAACGCCCCGTTGGTAATCAAAGAAGCCCGAAGACCAAGCCGGCGCGCGTGGTGGACAGCTGTGTACACTGCCGAGGGAACGAGCAATGGCTCCCCACCTGCGATGTTCAAACGTGGATCGGCACCGTAGAATCCAAACTTTTTGGCGGCGCCATCCGAGCGGAAAAATCGTCCAAGTTCTGTCACCAAGGCACGAACCTGGTATTCCTCTCTGATCAAGTCCTTTATGGTTTCAGTGCGCTCCCAATGGGCATAACAGTATCGACATGAGAAATTACATGCCTCAGTCAGGTGCCAATTGACGACAACGGGTACGGAATGCGAAGTTTGATTCATAAAAGCTCCTATTGATTGATCGAGGAGCCAGAATGTCAGGCGTCAAACCTTCTCAGTATGAAATCCGCCGTACCCCCCTTCTCACTGAACCGAGTTCATTTAAATAACGTGGGGGTACGCCACTTTTCAGTGAAAGCGCGACCAATTTCGACAAGGATGGAGCCATCACTAACCAAGGAGAAATATATGGCTGCCTTCCCTTCGATTGAGACCGTATTGATGGAAATCCATCAAAGCTTGGGGCTCAAGCAGGATCAGACGAAGATCAAAAGAAAATTTAGTACCGGAAACATGCGCCTTGCAGAGCACACGGTAATGGGCGAGCGGATCCTTCGTGAGATATTCGATGAGCTCGAATTTGACGGGCAAGCACGCGCAGATTTCATGACCAACCTGACGGAACTCGGGAATGCCCTCAAGGGGCTGGAATGCAATACATGGACATTTCAGGCCGATGAAGAACAGGTCCTCTGGGTATCGTTGGGATACTTCTTTATACCCGGTATTGCCCGTCACACAGCCTTCTGGAACCTACACGGCAATTTAGATCAGGGCATGCCTCGGGGAAGCTTTTGGTATCTCCCAGAACCGCGCACAACGTCTGAGGGGATGGAAATAGATCTTCCTGTAAAGCAAGTTGTCGATTGGCTGGCGGATTTAGCTGGTGGTTCGATTGAGAGCCTTTCCCTGGCGAGAGCTGGGGCTAAAAGCGGTAAAGGTCAAGATGATTTCGACACCTTCACCAGAACCTTGTACAACTGGCGAAACGGTACCCTTCCCTACCACGACAAGATTTATCAGTTTTTTCCTGACGACTTGGACATTCCCTTCGAAGGCACATTTGAAATCGACGCCGCCCAGACGGCCATGCAACAGTTCAACGCTGCTGTGGCCTTTTTAAAGAACAGAGAACTGGATGATAACGAGGATGCTCTCAGGCGAGAGCTTGCAATGGGCAACGACAACGATGTGAAGCGAATAATCGATGGCCAAGGGACGGAATCTGAAAAGGAACTTCTCGTCCGTCTGGTCGCAGACCGCTACCAGAAGCCAACCGCCAAGATTATCCGCCAACGCTTGCTTTTCGCTAGGTTGATGCAAGACGGTTACGACCGACTCCTGAAAAAGCTCTGCCCCGGTGTCGATAAATTATGTTCTGACTTCGAGCAGAACAAACTTCTGCAGATTCTTGCGAGCTATAAGCATATCTACAATCTGACGGTAGAAGCCTGGCGCAACTTCCGAAGCTCTGGCGAAGCGGCAGAAGATGCCTGGTTCGAAAAGCAGCTTGAGCCCTGGGATGCAAACACTCTTTACCTGTCCATCCTTCCTTCAAAGCGTGAGACCGGAAATCTCGAATTGGCGCAATTGCTGACCCAGCTGTTCTCTTTATCAAGGTCTGGCGATGAACTGACAGACATCGTTGGCAGTGATGCGCCGACTCACGTGCAGATAGTTCGTTCCCGGCTAGAGCTGCTCAGGAGCCACGCAGAGGAAGCAAAAGCCGCTCGAGACCTCATAGAGAGGGCTAGAACGGCCTCATCCTGGCGGACTTTTCAAAAGGAAAACCGCTTCGCTGTCATGGCTCAAGTAGCAAACTTCGCGGGACTTTCACCCAAAGCGAGGTGGGCTGCGACCTCGAGAATGAAAGAGCTGGCGGACACTCCCGAACAGAAGATTCAGCCAATACTACTTGAGCTTGGCAACTACCTGCATATTCCGGCCCATCGTGAACACCCATTCCGGACGAACATGAACACCTATTCTGGTTCAACGTGAACAGTCATTCCGGTCGAAGATGAACACTTTCTGGTGATTTTCCGGAATCGGTGTTCAC
>Ga0315334_10000130_pt1 | contig 50112 bp, 51 predicted proteins | sample M150034915metaG_FD_205555 | JGI IMG/M metagenome (GOLD analysis project Ga0315334, IMG submission 205555) | Ammonia-oxidizing marine archaeal communities from Monterey Bay, California, United States - M1 500m 34915 | ecosystem: Environmental > Aquatic > Marine > Intertidal zone | place: USA... | reverse complement strand
TCTAGTAGCGTATCAGGGGTAAACTACCTGTCCCTGAATAATAGTTCCAGTTTAACGCAATTAAGGGCGGGTAATTTCCAGATCACAAACAATAAGCCAATAGGAATATTGAGTCTAAACTACAATAGAAAAGAATCGAACCTCGATTCTTTTAGCGAAAAAGAAATAATGGAACAGTTAAACAAAAACGGTGTAAAGTCGATTGTTTTTAATGAAATAGGTGCCGATTCTCGTTTATCCACAATTGCTATTGACAAACCTTTTAGCTATTGGAAAATTTGTATCGTTTTAACCCTTATTTTTGTTCTTATAGAAATGCTTATAATTAGAGTCTTTAAATAAATAAGTGTCCTAATGAAAATTTTAATCAAGCAGGCTAAAATTATCGACAATTCATCACCATTCAATGGGGAAACAAAGGATTTGCTTATTGAGGGTGATAAAATTAAATTGATCCAGGATTCTATTTCTTCGGACGATGCTAAGGTGATCTCGGCTTCTAATTTACATGTTTCAATCGGTTGGACCGACCTCAAATCAGATTTTTGCGACCCCGGCATGGAGCACAAAGAGACAATTGAGACCGGACTTGATGCTGCGGCCTTTGGGGGGTTTACGCATGTGGGAGTAGTTCCTAGCACGTCTCCTGTTGTTGACGGAAAAAGTCAAATACAATACATGTTACGAAAAGCCGAACATCACGCCACCTCTATTCACCCGATCGGTGCAATTACTGTGGGTATGAAAGGCAAGGATTTATCGGAAATGTACGACATGTTCCTCTCCGGTGTACGCTTGTTTTCGGATGATCTAATTCATGTAAATTCTGGCATAATGTATCGAGCTCTTCTTTATAGTAAAAATTTTGGAGCAAGAATAGCAGCATTTTCTCGAGATATATCTTTAGCCGAAAATGGAATGGTGAATGAAGGAATGGCTTCAACAAAAACTGGCATTAAGGCGGATCCATCCATTTCAGAAATAATTGAAATAGAACGAAACATCAGGCTGGTTGAATATACAGAAGGAACTATTCATTTGAGTGGAATATCGACCAGAGAAGGTGTTGATCTGATTCGCAAAGCAAAAACCAAAAAACTTAATGTAACTGCTGATGTTCACATTGCAAATCTGATCTACACAGAAGAGGCCGTATTGGGCTTTGATACAAATTTCAAGGTGATGCCTCCACTCCGTTTTGAAGACGACAGAACAGCTCTTTGGGAAGGTTTAAAAGACGGAGCTATCGATTGTATCGTTACAGATCACAGACCCAAAGACAAGGAAGAAAAGGATGTTGAATTCAACGCAGCTGAGTTTGGCAACATTAATTTGCAAACGTTGTACTCCTCTCTTTGTCTTGTGCCAGAATTTGATTTAGAAACTGTTATTACTGCCCTTACAGAAAACGCAAGAATTGTACTTGGAATTCAGGCCGGGAAAATTGATATAGACGAAACGGCAGATATTACATTTTTTGTGCCGGATGAGAATTGGACTTTCACCAAAGATGATATTTGCTCTAACACATATAATACCCCCCTTATAAATAAAGAATTAAAGGGTAAAGTATTTGGGATTATTAATAATGGGATGTCTGTTATCAAAGAATAATTCCGATGACTTCGAAGCGTAATTTCCTGAAACAATTTTTCAAAGACAAACATATGGTAGGGGCAGTAAGTCCAAGCACGCGTTTTCTTTGTAATAAAATGCTGGAACCCGTTGATTTCAAAAGTGCTAAATTGATCATTGAGCTCGGGCCAGGTACAGGGGTGTTTACGCAAGAAATTATTCAACGAATGCGACCGGATGCAAAATTATTGATCTTTGAATTAAACGACAATTTCTATGGGATATTGAATGAACGCATTAATGATCCTAGGGTACAGCTAATTCATGATTCAGCAGAACATATATCAAAATATTTGTCGGTAAATGAAAAACACAATACGGACGTAATCATTTCCTCTCTTCCTTTAATGGTGTTCCCTGAAATACTTAGAAAAAGAGTTGTACTTGAATCTCGTGCTTGCTTAAAGAATGGAGGTAAATATATACAGTTTCAATATTCTCTGCAATCTAAAAAATTACTAGAGGCTATATATGAGAATGTGAAGGTTAAGTTTACCATAAAGAACTTCCCTCCTGCATTTGTTTACTCTTGTATCAAAAAATAACAGTACCTATCCATTTCCAATATATTTTAGTTGCATAACCAATTTTGCGCTGCACATCAACTTATTGTCTGTTTGGTACGTTATTTGTTTTATATCTAAACGTAAAAAGAACAGTTATGATAAAGACAACAGAAAGAATAAATAATTTACGCTATCAAAAGCATAGAAAGGGCGCAAGATCTTGTTTTGACAGAGCTCTTCTTGGACTGGGAGTAAGCCTTAAGATACCGCGCAAAACAGCAATGAAACGGGCTGAAATTTAATGCGAATTTCCATTTGCTAAATCCTTGATTACCGTATTCCTTGCTAATTCAAAATTCTGTCGTATCAATAATTCTATATTCTTTCTTACTTCTTTTTATTTCTTCACTCGCTTATAATGTCGTATATTTGATCTACCATTATTATTAGATAAAATGAAACTGCTCTCTCTATTTATACTTTTTGGGCTAAGTCTAACACCTTGTTTTTCACAACAAGATGAAGCTCGCAATGAAACACCATCAGGATCTATTTCTTTGAATATTGAGCGTTATAAGTTGGATTATGAATTAATTGGATATACATTCATTAACGGTGATTCCACTATTCTTAATGAGCTGAATATTGACGGCATGCTTCTCCTTAAAAAGGCTAATATTGACATTGAACTAACAGATTTAGAACATGGTGTAACCATTCTTATTTATTCTACTAATAAGTCATTAGAATTGAGAGGAATAGACAAAAGAGAAAGTGGCCAATCCAAAAGAAGCGATAAATGAAAAAATTTAAAATTTTATTTTCGGGGCTACTTGTATTTATGATTGTCTTTGCCGGATCATCTCAATCATTGGTTGACAACCCGTGCAGTTCTCCATATCCTCCTGGATCTGAATTTCCTATTAACGCTCCATGTTCGAATGTTTCATCCGCAGGATTTTCAAATTTAACCAATGGAGGAGGATGCGGAAGTGGAGGTGGTGAGCCTGATGGATGGGGATGGTTTCAAGGAGACGGTTCGAATGTAGACATCAGTTATAATACAACACTGAACTGGCCAATCATGAATATTTGGGAAGTAGTTGGTCCTGGTATTTGTAACGTTATTAATATCGCTTGCGATGCTAGTACAGGTGCCGCTTTAAATGTAAATATTAATACAACTGCCGGAACATTTTATCTTATTCAAATTGAAGAAGTTGATGGAGAATTTGGATGGGTTACCCAAGGATGTTTAGGGGTAACTAGCACAGTGCCCCCTGTATTAGGTTGCACAGATCCAATGGCTACCAATTATAATCCTCTCGCAACAGTTGACGATGGATCGTGTGTGTATCCATCAGTAGATTATTTAATGTCTACTACAGGTATAAATAATGAATATGTTGGATCTTGTTTGGTAACAGACTGTGGCCCAAGCATATTTACAGATGATGGTGGTTTTGGAGGGGACTATTCAAATAACATTGGAACATCAAGCATGTCTGGAACAGCGGGGATCTATCGGGTATTCTGTCCCAGTGCAGCGGGTATGTGTATGGAAGCTACGTTTAATTCCTTTAACGTGAATGCGGCCGCAGATTATTTATCTGTTGGTAATGGTCCTACACAAAATAGCCCATGGTTTACAACACCTCCCGCATCTGTAACTGGATTGATCACGGGAGCCCCAGCTGTGCCTTTCACCTATACTTCAACAGATGTCAGCGGATGCTTAACGTTCAGGTTTTATTCAAATGGATTTACAACGGCACCAGGGTGGAGCGCAACACTGCAATGCGTACCTTGTGCCGGTGGTCCAAACGGTACAGATAATAATGATTGTGCAAACATGACACCACTATGTTCCGGTGCAACAATCAATGGAAACGCTACAGGGCCTGGTATTTCGGCTGAAGGATGCACCGGGTCAACTTGTCCGGCAGGTGGAGAAAACCATACCAGCTGGTATACATTTACCGCACAAACGACCGGAACGATCGAACTAACTATTACGCCGACTACAGGAACAGATGATTACGATTATGCTATTTATGGTCCAAATGTGACCTGCGGAGCACTGGGCTCTCCACTTAATTGTTCCGATTCTGGCACAACTGGCCCTACAGGAATTACAAATGTATCGCCAAATGAATTTACAGAAGATGTTACAGGAGATGGGTGGACCGAGACAATTACGGCAAATATGGGTGATTCATATATCTTGGTTATAGACGAATGGACCCCTACTGGATTAGGCTACGACTTAAGCTTTGGTGGTACCGCATCTTTAGATTGTGCTGTACTTCTTCCTGTTGAGCTTTCCACATTTACTGCTGAATACGTTCCGGAAAATGATGTTGTGGACCTGTTCTGGAGTACGGAATCGGAAAACAACAATGATTTTTTCGATGTAGAAAGATCTATTGATGGAGTTGATTACAAGAAAATAAGTACAGTAAAAGGAGCCGGCAACACCGACCATCAAACACAGTATTTCACAATCGATGAAGATCCAATTACGGGAGTGAATTATTACCGTTTGAAACAAGTCGATTTTAATGGCGAATTCGAATATTCAGATGTGGTTGCAGTTAATATTTTGGATGATTTTTACGATTTACTTTCAGTGTTTCCTAATCCTACAACAGGGAAAACAGAAGTGATTTTCAATTCATACACGAATCAAAATGTACTATTGTCCGTTATGAGCTCTGAAGGAACTACTATTGTTAATACAATGATTGAAGCAACTAAAGGTGGAAACAGATTTAACCTTGATCTTTCCATGAAACCTCGCGGTGTATATATCGTAACAATAACCTCTCGGGATAAAGTATACCGATCTAAGCTGGTCAAGGAATAAAGTTGAATAGCACCAAGTAGATTAAAGCCAATTAAGCTTAAATTCAGTTATTTCAGGTAATGCATCAAATGAAATAGTAACATAACTGTTTCCAGGCAAATGATGCATGAAATTCTTATCAAATCGTACACCACTAATATCGGAGGAAATCCATAAACTTCTAAGGAACTTTTTATTCTGGATTTTTATAACTGCAGTTTTTGCTTCAAGATCAATATCTTCATACGAAATGAAAACATCCTTATTTTTAGCTTTTGGATATTTAGCTACTAATTGCTCGAACTGACGCGAGCAGTGTTGTCCCTGATTGTCTTTAAATTGAAAAACAACGAGTACATTATTATCGAATAATCCGCTAGCTTCAATAGCAGTAAGATCCAGCTTAATAGAACCTGTTCCATTTATGTTTTGCGATACATCGTGTTCGATCAATAAATCCCCTGAAAGATCATATACTTTACAAATGATGTTGCATTGGAATGAATCGGATATATCCGAAACCAAATAATAATCTCGATTGGTCAGATCACTATATTTGGCCACAATTGCTATGTCTCGATAATCCTCTCTAATCTGATATTGAAGTGCCTTCCAATTACCGAAATAATCCACGCTCGACCATGTTGGTGCTGGCCAGCAATCGTTCAATTGCCAATAAAGTGTTCCGCCACAACGCGGGGCATCAATGCGATGACCGGCAACCGCCATGCTAACGGCCATCGATTGGGTTAATTGCGAGTAATAAACGAATTGTTCAAAGTCCTTCGGTTTGCCAAAAAGCTTTTTTGCATGCTTTAAGATCATGTCGTTACCAACGTAGCTTTTTTGATGGTGTTTCATAACTTCCGATGACAGGTCCCAATCGGTCTTTTTAGAAAAACTGCGTAAGGTGTTGAATTCAGGAAAGCTCTGAAAACCATACTCCGCATTAAATCGACCAATTTTATTTCCAAAATCTTGCATAGGATCCTTTCCGTGCCAAACACCCCAGTAATGCTGTGAACCGTGATTATACAAATCCGTCTTTCCCCAATTGCTTAGAGGTGATGTGTGTACATACGGTATTGTATTGTGCTTTTTAACGATCTCTGGAGCTGTCTTTTTAAAAATAAGATCATAGGCTGTTTCAATTTCTTTAGCACTCTTACCGTATAACCCGTATTTAATTTGAAATCCCCAATTGTTCCATGCTACTTTTACTTCGTTGTTGCCATTAAAAAGAACAGCGCTTGGATGCCCCGAAATGCGCGGGATTTGATAATTGAATTCTCTGGTAATGTTGGAAATAAACGCAGTGTCTCCCGGGTACATCGCACAGGCAAACATCAAATCCTGCCATACCATAATTCCCAGCTCATCGCATTTTTGGTAGAACACATCGTCTGGATAATAGCCGCCACCCCAAACGCGAACCATATTAAAATTAGATTCTGCCATTACTTCAACCATTTGCTCAATGTCTTCATCCTCTACTGCCGCAGGGAATATTTCCTGTGGTATGTAATTTGCTCCTTTACAAAATATTCGACGACCGTTGATCTTAAAATAATAGCTTGTTCCCCATTCGTCCTTTTCCTGTATTAATTCAGCAATCTTAACTCCGAACATGTGATCAACACTTCCTATTTCCTTAGAATTCGGTGCATAAATTCTGAAATGATCCTTATACATATATTGATCTCCCTGTCCTCTTGGCCACCATAAATTAGGGTCTTTTATTTCTACCCTTCTTGTAAAGACTCCATTTTTACCCTTTACATTCTCCTTACCAAAAAGAGCACTCTCCCACTCGATCGAATCAATCTGCGTATTTGACAAGTGTAGATCAAACGCAACAATTGCTTTTTCTTGATCCAAAGAAATAATTCTTGAAGTTTTATTGACTATTCGTGCATCGTTATAGGTGTGCACGATCACCTCTTTATTCAATCCGATCGTATTCATCCTCAGGGCCCAATCCCAGCCAAACTGGTATTGAGGTTTTCGCACATATGGTGCAATGGAAATATCATGGTCATCATTCGGGGCAGGCAGTTCATAGCCGACTTCTGCTTTTGTGTTTTTGTGATAAAGAACTGGAGGAGTGAAAATAATTTTGAATTCGTTCAGCCCATGTTTCGCCCATTTTTTAACCTGTGCACAGTGCGGGATAAATGCATTATCGGCAGCTAGAACTAATTCATTGTTAAGGTAAACACGGGCATACGTATCTATCGAGGGGAACGCTGCCTCAATAAAATTAAAATCAAGCTGGCCACTATCGAGAAAAAATATGGATTTAAACTCCCATTGGTGCTCTTCTATCCATGCAAACTTATTTTCGTTCAAACCATAAAACGGATCCGGCAGGTCACCATTGGCGATTAAGGCTTCCTGAACAGAACCTTTGTTCCCAAGGTCTATCCACTCCTTTTTAACAGGATGCAAGAAACTCCACGATAATGTCATCTGAGCAAATGTTGCAAAACTTAAAATACAGAATATGAACGATATAAAACGCATAAATATGATTTACCATCTACGATCAAAAGGAGCATCCACTAATTTTGAGCCAGAATTGGAGGTTAAAGCAAAATTAAAGCCATTATAAACGGAATAACCACCGTAATTACCGTGTTTATCCAAAGCAATGAATCCACATTGTATTCCTGTCATGTCTTCGTGCTTCGATATAATACGTTCTACAGCCATTTTACACGATTCTTCGGGCGAATATCCTTGTCGCATGAGTTCTACCACTGTATGGCTTCCTGAGACCCTAATAACGGCTTCTCCTAGTCCTGTAGCACAGGCAGCACCAACTTCATTATCCACAAATAGTCCGGCACCAATTATTGGTGAATCCCCCACCCTTCCAGGTGTTTTATAGGCCCATCCGCTTGTTGTGCATGCACCACTCAGGTTGCCATCCATATCCAAAGCCAGCATACCAATTGTATCATGGTTCTCACTATTAATTACCGGCTTTTCAAATTTATGTTTGTTTTCCTTTTTCCAATCCTTCCAATCCTGCTTCACTTCTTTGATAGGAGATTTAACATTTGTAAAGCCATAATCCAAAGCGAACTGCTTTGCTCCTTTACCTACAAGCATAACGTGTGGGGTATGCTCCATCACTGCCCTTGCTACGGATATCGGATGTTTTATTCCTTCAAGATAAGCTACCGATCCACACTTTGATTTTTCATCCATTATACAAGCATCCAGAGTTACATGACCATCCCTGTCCGGTCTTCCTGCTATGCCAACGCTTCGGTTTGTCATATCCGATTCAGTAGTTCTTACACCTCGCTCTACTGCATCGAAGGCCCTTCCATTAGTGCCCAAAACTTCCCATGCATTTTTATTTGCAGCAATTCCGTGCTCCCATGTTGATATTACAATTGGTTCAACACTGCGCTCCTCAAGTGAATCTTTAATAAAAGTGCCTGCTTTTACCGGTTTTACAACACCCAAAACGGCTCCAATCATCCCAAGCTTAAAAAACGTTCTCCGTTTTAATTTTGTCATTCTTTTTCTTTTAAATAGTTCTTTAGCCATTTTCTGTAATCAGATGCATTCTTCTCATGCTCTCTATTGGTCACTGCAAAATTATGGCCATTACCGCCAGGTTTGCCACACATAAATATATACGCAACATCGGCCGGATTAAGAACTGCATCAATCACCTGTTCAGGCGCTAAGCAAATTGGTCCTGGTGGAAGCCCGTTTATTTTATAGGTATTGTAACTGCAATCGATATTTTTGTGTTTGTTCAATAATCGTTCTACCCCGTCTAGTTCACGCCCCCAGCAATATTTAAATGTGGGATCGGATTGCAATCGTATGCCCTTTCTTAATCGATTTAGATATAATCTGGCAATTATTGGCCATTCTTCTTTAATTTTTGATTGTTCCGAATAAACAATGCTGGCCAGAGTTGTTACCTCTGATTGTGATTTAAGACCAAGCGATTTCATTTTATTCAGGCGTTGCTCATTCCAGAATTTTTTATATTCCATTGCCATAATCGCAACAAACTCTTCAGCATCCGTGTCAAAATACATTTTGTATCTATTTGGTAAAAACATCGATGCTATTTGGTGTTGCGTGAAACCATATTTTTCACACGTTACAGGGTCTTTGATGTACTCCACAATTGAGGCGCTATCTGCAAGAATGCACTTACTGATGTTTGATCCTATGTCTTCTACAAACCGACATCGGTTGAAATCTACATTGACCTTAATTTCAGCATTGCCATTTCCGTTTTCATCTTTAGTGAATCCATCTATCAGATCCGAAAGCTGCGTTCCCGATAGAATCACATATTTCCCAGCTGCAAAATTAGAAGTACTAATACCGTTAGTTTTGATATATTCTTTAAAATCTTCAGGATCTTTGAGAACACCATTTTTCATTAGTTGAGCCAAGAGAAATTCTTCACCAGGATCTTCTCGGAATAGAAACGTAACCTCCTTATTATTAATAGTTCTTGTGTCCGGTCTTAAATAATTAGTTAGTCTTGACCAATTCAATAAAGTATACGCAAACAAGCACAAAAGGAGTACGAAAATTATTTTTTTAGCCATTTTTCAAATAATAGTGTCTCAATATACGCACCTTCACTCAGATATCTATCATCCGATTTAGCAATAGTTTTGTAACCACATTTCTTAAATAATTTTTGGCTGGCGATGTTGTCACACTGCACCGTTGCCAATAGTCGGTCAATTCCTAAATCAATTGCTTCAAGCGACAGATCATCTAAACTCGCAAGCGCATACCCCTTTTTGCGATGTTCCTTTTCAGCGATTAATACACCAACTGAAGCTTCTTTTTTATCGTAGTCGATTTCTGTTAAATCGACAGCACCAAGAATTACGTCATCTGTTTTTCTGCAAATGATCCACCTACCCTGACAAGCTGAATGGATATCTTTTAGATCATGGATCAATTGAACTATATCAAAAATGGAATAAGGTCCCTCATTATCACTAACGCTCCAGTTTTCCGCATTATTTTCCCAAATTAAAATATTGGGAGCATCCGTAATTATAACTGGGCGAATATAAATCTGATTATTCAAATTTATCTTTTAATAGTTTCAGCCTCGAATGAATATCTTCAATTTCATACTGTCTGATTCCTGCGAAATTCGAATCAATGTTGAAGCCTAGTACTTTTACGATACGGTTTTGGGCGTAAAGCGTGGATAACAAATCTGTTAATTTCCTGCTCGCCTGTAAATCTAAAGCTTCGTTAATAGGTTTAAGGCATGTGATCTTGTTTGGAACAGTACTGGAATAAAATGCGAACGAATCTTGTATGCTTTCTAAAGCTATGGAATCGGATAATTCAAAACAAAGCGTTTTAATTTTCTTTTTAGCTATGGTCTCTGTTATTTTGGAAACAGGTATCATTTCGTCTTTCCCATTGGCTTTAAGACTGAAATAGTGACCATTCGTAGAAATACCTATGTGCGGAGGGATTTTATCGGCATGCCACACCCAAAGCAATACAGCCGATGTCTCTACCGAAACATCAGTAGCACTTTGAATCCCTTCAATGAAATAATCAGATTTCAATAATTCCATCAAATACATGTTTCGCTGGTCCTGATAACCAAATATTTTCAAACCCTTTATTTTCAACAAATGAATTACTGCTTACCGATAAAACACCACCTTTTGTATGGATGGTAATTTTAGTTCCTGCTTTTTGCTGCATCAAAAATTTATACGCCAAAGCACAGGCAGTAACACCAGTACCACAAGATAGTGTCTCATTTTCAACCCCCCGTTCATATGTGGATACTTGAATCTCATCTGGCCCTTTCACAAGCATAAGGTTCACATTAATTCCTGCATCTTTAAATTGCTCTGAATATCGAATCTTTCTTCCAAATTTTAGGATATCCAATTCATTTTGGGATTCAACCAGCTTGATATAATGAGGAGAACCTGTGTCTAAAATGTAATCTCCATTAGCTACCTCAATTCTTTCTACCGGTAACATACCAACACTAATGATTCCATTTACTATTGTCGCTTCATGCGCTCCGTCTATTGCCGTAAATTTAGTGTTCGTTCCAGATATTTTGAGTTGGTTTGCAAATGCTACCGAACATCTACCACCATTACCACAAAAGCTCTGTGTGCCATCTGAATTGTAATATTCCAGCTCAAAATCTAATTCCATTGAAGAACTTAGTTTTATCAATCCATCTGCGCCAACACCAAATTTTCTATCGCATAAAAATTTTACGTGCTCTATGGATAACGAATCAAAGGCATTATCCATATTGTCAAGCATGATGAAATCATTTCCTGTGCCCTGGTATTTAGAAAATTTTATACGCATTGAAACAAAAATAACTGTTATCGATCAATGAGCAATGCAATACTTAACATTCTTTAACACGTGATCTGTAACGTATTTAGTTTATTTGAAGTTATTATTGATGCGTACATAAAAAAACAAATAAATTAATATGAGAAGTAATATAAAACTTATAGCATTAGGCTGTATCGGTGGAATGATCCCTTTAGCATTATCACTGGTTTTAAGTAAGGACCTTACAACTCCTCAAAGTGACATTGATCTTTCAGACAGAACGGATCACAATGCAAGAAGTACTAATTTTGATTGGTCGACTGGGGCTCCTGCAGAAAGCTTTGTTTTGGCCTCAGAGAATAGTTTAAATTCTGTGGTGCACGTTACTACAAAGGTTGTTACCACATCATTCCAAAGAGATTTGTTTTCAGAATTCTTTTATGGTCCCGGAGCAGGTGGCAGAGAATTTAAACAGTACGGTTCCGGATCCGGATCCGGGGTAATTATTTCGAATGATGGATATATTGTAACTAATAATCATGTTATTCAGGATGCAAATGAGATAGAGGTAACACTTAACGATAACAGAAAATATACGGCAACAATTGTTGGTGCAGATCCTTCCACTGACATAGCAGTATTAAAAATTAAAGAATCCGGACTTCAAGAAATTCCTATTGGAGACAGTGATAATCTTCGTATTGGTGAATGGGTACTTGCCGTAGGCAATCCATTTAATTTAACCTCAACGGTAACAGCGGGAATCGTTTCGGCCAAGGCTAGAAATATTAACCTTCTCAATGATCGGTCACGTGCAGACATTGTTCCCATTGAATCGTTTATTCAAACGGACGCTGCTGTAAATCCTGGAAATAGCGGCGGTGCGCTGGTAAATACCAAGGGGGAATTGGTAGGAATCAATACTGCAATCGCCTCTCAAACTGGAAGTTATAGTGGGTATTCTTTTGCAGTTCCAGTAAATCTTGTAAAAAAAGTAATGCAAGATATCATAGATTATGGTATCGTTCAACGTGGTTACTTAGGCGTTCAAATAGCAAACATTACTCAAGAATTAAAGGAAGAGAATGATCTAATAGACACCAAAGGTGTCTTTGTAGTTGCTCTAATTGAGAATGGCGGCGCGCAGAGAGCGGGATTAAAGAAAGGGGATGTTATTTTAAAGGTTGGAAGTAAATACGTGAACTTAGTGGCTTCACTGCAGGAAGAGGTTGGCAAGAGACGGCCTGGAGACAAAATATCGGTCACTATAAGAGACGCTAGAGGAAAAGAAGTTGTAAAAGAAATTATACTTCGAAACCGAGATGGTGATACCAAGCTTGTATCAAAAGAAGAGATCCGAAAAAATACGGCCCTGGGAGCAACTTTTCAAGCGTTGACCAGTAAAGAAAAAAAGGAGCTGAATATAACACATGGAGTAAAGATAAAGTCGTTGAATGCTGGCAAACTAAAATCACTGGGATTAAGTGCAGGCATGATAATTACAAAGTTAAATAATGAGCCCATTGAAAATGTAGAGCAGCTTACCAAGAAACTAAACAGCATGAATAGAGGTGTTCTTTTAGAGATAATAACAGAAAGCGGGAATAAAGATTATGTAGGATTCGGCTTATAAACCAACTATTTAAGGCACGGTTTTTGACGGTTAAAATCTTGGAAAAATATGTTTCTTTTTTTGGAAAACACTATCTTTTCATTGTATCTTTGCAACCGCTTTATAGCACAAAACTAATACGTAGAGGACCAGAAGAGTATGAGACAACTTAAAATCACAAAGTCGATTACCAATCGAGAAAGTCAGTCGCTAGACAAATACTTACAAGACATTGGTAAAGAAGAGTTGATTACTGCGGAGCAAGAGGTAGAATTGGCAAGAAAAATAAAGCAAGGTGACCAAAGAGCCCTTGAGAAATTAACTAGAGCCAATCTTCGTTTCGTTGTATCTGTAGCAAAGCAGTATCAAAATCAGGGTTTAACGCTACCCGATTTAATTAACGAAGGGAATTTAGGTCTTATTAAAGCTGCACAAAAATTTGATGAAACACGTGGATTCAAATTTATTTCATATGCAGTATGGTGGATTCGGCAATCAATTTTACAAGCCTTGGCCGAGCAAGCAAGGATCGTTCGATTACCATTGAATCAGGTAGGATCACTAAATAAAATCAATAAAGCATTTTCCAGACTAGAACAAGAGTTTGAAAGACCACCTTCGGCTGAGGAATTGGCAGAAGCACTGGAAGTTCCAGAAGACAAAATTAAGGAAAGCCTAAATGTATCCGGACGACATGTGTCAATGGATGCTCCCCTATCTACTGCAGAAGATGGCGGAACATTAATGGATGTGATGGCAAATGCTGATTCGCCCAAAGCTGATCATGCGTTGATGGCAGAATCACTACAAAAGGAAATCGAAAGGTCGTTGAGTACATTAACAGACAAAGAGAGAGAAATTATTCGTCTTTTTTTCGGTATTGGAATGAATCATGGTCTTACATTAGAGGAGATAGGTGCAAAATTTAACCTTACTCGTGAAAGAGTGCGGCAAATAAAGGAAAAAGCCATTCGCCGCTTGAGACATACTTCAAGAAACAAATTACTAAAAGCTTATTTAGGATAACAAATAAGAAAAGCTGCCCAGAATTCTGGGCAGCTTTTTTATTATCGAAACTCTTTTTTTTACAACAACATAAAATTATAATGGAGACAGCATTAGATTACGAAAAAGAATTAAATACACATATTCAGCAAGAACGATCTGCGGTAAAACTTTCGAGCACAATCGGTGAGCTATTATACGACAAAGGAATTGAACTGGTTTTCTTTAGAAATCACTTAACGGATGTCTCTGTTGCTGAAATTCTTAAATTGCATGTGTATTCGGCTATTGTTGTGAACAAACCAGTCGACATCTATACAAGTGCCGAGCTTGCTGCTGAATTGGTTAAGCTAGACCTCGCCCCTGCTAAAATTGACATTGGAAAACTCGCTAGTGAATGGCTAAGTGAAAAAGATGGATTTTCTTCCAAAAATGAATTTTTAAGGGCCAAGCTAAAGGGATTCGAATTAGAAAACGCTATCCCATCAAAACCAAGAGATGTTGTTTTATACGGTTTTGGTCGGATTGGTCGTTTAGCTGCACGCGAACTTATTAAGCAAGCAGGTAAAGGGCAGCAATTAAGATTAAGAGCGATTGTAACAAGAAGTAGTTCTGAATCCGATCTTTTGAAGAGAGCTGCGCTGTTAAAAAACGATTCGGTACATGGAAAATATAAGGGTACGGTTGCTGTCGACCCCATTCACAACACGATGATCATAGACGGACAAATTGTTAAAATGATATGTGCAAATAGTCCGGAAGAAATTGACTATACTGAATATGGAATTGATAATGCCCTTGTAATTGATAATACAGGAGTATTTAAAACAAGGGAAGATCTTTCAAGGCATTTAAAGGCGAAAGGAACATCTCGAGTTTTACTAACGGCACCTGGAGCAGAAATTCCTAATATCGTTTATGGCATTAACGAAGATGAGCTAAATTTAGACAAAGAAAAAATATACTCGGCTGCTTCATGCACTACCAATGCAATTTCTCCTGTACTAAAGGTACTCAATGACAAGTTTGGCGTAATTAAAGGACATATAGAAACGGTTCACGCTTATACCAATGATCAAAACCTATTGGATAATATGCATAAGAAACCCAGAAGAGGTCGATCTGCTGCCATAAACATGGTGATAACTTCTACAGGGGCTGGAAATGCGGTAACCAAAGTAATTCCGGATCTAAAGGACAAATTAACTGCCAATGCAGTAAGAGTACCGACACCAAATGGATCATTGGCCATTATAAATGTTGAGTTGAATAAAGATACTACTGTGGAAGAATTGAATAGCCAGATGAAAAATGCTGCATTAAATGGTGATCTGGTCAATCAAATATACTATGCAACCGATCCTGAACTGGTTTCGAATGATATCATTGGAAATAATTGCTGTTCAGTATTTGATTCAAACGCTACAATAGTTTCCAAAGACGGCAAGAATGCTGTTATCTATGCCTGGTACGACAACGAATTTGGGTATACGAAACAAGTAATACGATTAGCGAAATATATTACTAAAGTGAGAAGGGCGATTTATTATTAAAAGCCTGACTAACAGAATAATTGATTAAAGGGCTCTAGGGCCCTTTTTTTTGGATGGTTGTCAGTAGTGGATCAAAAATCCACTCCCAAATGAACGCCCCCCATAAAATGAACTCCTAACGGTTCAATTCCAACTTCAAAAACGGGTCCGATATGGAACCAATCCAATTCAAATTCATATGCTGTCTCAATATGATGCGCCAAGAAAAGGTCGTAATTATTCCCTTCCTTCAGAATAAGCATCCCTGGCGCATACGCCAGACTCCAACCTTTGTAAATTCGGTATTGAAATACAGTTGAAACGGTGTAATGCTTGTGTTCGTCAATTATGTATTCCAACCCAATACCAATACCAAATTTCTTTTGCTTACCTATTCCACGAATGTAGTGTAAATGTATCCCTCCAGAAACTTTATCTTCGGATGGCAATGGTACAACGCCAATGGCAGCACTTATTTCATTATTATGCTGGTGGGTGGTTTGATGTTCCTGATGGTCATGGTCAGGGTCATGCTGTGAGAATGAAGTTAGCGTTAGAAAACAAAAACCAAGAAACAATATATAGCAATTATTGCCTTGCTTATTTGATCCCGCCATTTCTAAGACATTTTTTAACTTTGGCTTCATGAGAGCGTCTTTCTTCTGGAGTGATATTGGGATTCTGGATTCTGAATGCCCGACATTTCTCATCAATTATATCAAATCGTTTAGAAAGCTTGTCGAATTTTGCGTCTGAAATATTTGGATTCGCGAATGCTTTATTAATAGAATCTCCTTTAATTACACAATCACAAAAGCTCCATTGGTCGCCATACTCTTGTTCTATTTTTATCAGATTCTCTTTGAATTCCTCCGAATTATTCTGATCGACATTTGACATGTCGTAATTAGAAATTGTATCGTTTTCTGATATTACGAGTCCTGAATCTCCGTGTTCTATATCGCAAGAAATTATGTCCTCGCCGTGATTTTTGTCATGAGAGTTACAACCAATTGCGAAAATAATCGTTAGTAAGAGTAGTGGCCTTTTCATTAGTTGAATTAATTTTGGCAGCAAATTTGATTCAATATTAGTAATTCTAATAACAACGAGATACTAATTAATTAAATTTTATGAACAGACTTATCATTTCTACATTATTAATTCTTGCATGCAATTCAGCATCCAGTCAGGAAGACCTTGCAGTTGTTAAAGAACAGCAAATTGTAGAAATGAAGGTTGATCGCTATTACAATCAAAAATATCAATCACAATTGCGTAAACTTCGAAGAACGTATCCAATGGCGCTAAAAGCAAAGGAGTTGATTGACATATATGAAAGTGAACTGACCGTATTAAATAAAAAGCGAAAAAAGAAAAAGTACAGTAAAAAAGCGCATAAAAGACTTAAGGATGAATTCACATACAATATTCGCGATTTATATAGCGGTGAAGGGGAATTATTAATGAAGCTGATACACAGAGAAACGGGCATGACCGTGAATGAAATAATCAAAAAATATCGTGGTGATTTTCAAAACTCCATATACAGCGGAATGGCTTTTTTGTGGGGGCAGAACTTAAACCAAAAGTTCGAGCCTAACGGTGCAGACTGGATTACAGAAATTGTGATTCAGGACATAATTTCAGAAAATCTAACGTTCGATAAAACCATGCATAAAATGGACAGAGGCGCGTACAAAGACAGCATGAAAAAGTACCGAAAAAACAAAAAAGACGGCAGAAAAAAAAGACGAAAAAACAAAAAAGATCGAAAGTAGATCCTTATCTATTAATGCTTGTTATTTTTTAGCCAACTGATCATCAGCTCCATTCGAAATAGCCGATTTGTCAATTCTCATCTTACCGCTGTCTACACCAATTAAAATGGTCGATTCGGCTACCTCTAAAATTTTACCGTGAACTCCCCCGATAGTGACAATTTTATCTCCCACACTTAAACCTTCGCGAAATTTCTTTAATTCTTTTTGTTTTTTCATCTGTGGTCGTATCATGAAGAAGTAAAATACTACTAGCATCAAAACCACCATTACAACATTGTTCATTCCTGTTTGTTTTATTGTTTAATTTATTTAACCGTTACATTTGCTCTAACTACTACTTGTGTGATTGAAGGATCCGTATTTGCTACAATCCTTACTGCCTTATTCAACGATCCTGCTGCAGTTTTTTTTGTGTCAACGTGAGCTAAAACATCACCAGAATCTCCTGGTTGAATTGGCTCTTTAGGGTATTCAGCAACAGTACACGAACAAGACCCCTTTACTTCCGAAATCCACAATGGATAATCTCCAGAATTCTTCAATGTAAATTTTGCTGTTATCACTTCACCCTTTAATACATTTCCGGCATCAAAAACCTGCTCAACTTCGATTGTTGTCTTGTTTCCAACTTCAATATTTCTATGGTCTCCGCATGAGATCAAAACGAAGAGCAACATTATTAATACAGTAATTTGCTTCATAATTTAATTTTTAAGTCCCCTGCCCTCTTTTTTTATTTTACCCTCTTTTTCTAATCGTGTTATTCCTTTGTCAAGTACTCCATTAATAAAGCCATTACTTTTGGGTGTACTGTAAAATTTCGAGATTTCTATGTACTCGTTCAACGTAACTTTAGTTGGAATATTACTGAATATTTGTAATTCAGTAATCGCCATTTTCATTAAGATAATATCCATTTTAGCAATTCTATCCAACTCCCAGTTACTCGTTAATTCATCAATTATTAATTCGTTGTCTTTGTCATAATTAACGGTCATTATTAACAATTGTGTTACAAATTCCAGTTCGTCTTCTTTGTCTTTATACAGGGGCAGGATTTGGCTTTTTTTTCCTTCTTGAAACGTTTTCAATGTTTTAATCACCATGGAGCAAACCAAATCAATATCGTCTACCCAGTGTATGCTTTTATCTTCGAGGAATTCGTGAATTAAAGCTGAATTAGCAATCTCCTCCTTAAAAATGGATATGGCAAATGCTTTGTCTTCCTCAAATCCAGTTTCACCATTGTTCATGTATGCATAAAATGTTTCGCTTTTTCGAATTTGAGCATTCATTTTACGAAACATCACCCGATGCTCATCACCGATCCAATTTACCTTCCTTTTTTTTGAGCTTGACAAAAGAACTGAATTGCTTTCCAAGAGTTGTATCACTGAATTCTCTATCCATTTTCTATTCGGATTCAAATCTTCTTCTGTGGGCCGCAATTTCTTTTTATTCTCCTCAAAACGGAATTCCGCTTCCCTTTGAAGCTCTGAAAAAGTCAGAAGAAAATACAGGTATAGATCATAAATTCTTTCCAAAGATTGGAGCATTTGTTTTTCCACCACCTTCACTTCAGTACCTTCAGACTGATAAAATCCATACAATGACTGCAATACTTTGATTCTTAAGTGTCTTCTGTTTAGCATTGCAACTATGGGTGTTTGATATTACTCGCGCTAACAATTCTTTCTTCGGCGATCTTATTTGCTATCTGATAAGTTGGAATATTTTCACTTTTGGATCTTTTTACAATATTGAGAATTGTCGCATATATTTCCTCAGCCTTTTTCATGGTCCATTCAGAGGGAAGACCGTGAACTTCGGAATAGCAATTGATCACTCCACCAGCATTAATTGCAAAATCGGGCGCATAAATTATCCCTTTTTTCATTACCGCATTGCCGTGTAGCTCTTCCGTTTTTAACTGATTATTCGCAGCACCGGCAATAATAGAGCACTTTAAGCGCATGAGTGTATCATCATTGATCGTTGCCCCAAGTGCACAAGGAGCATAAATATCAATATCCAGGTCATAAACCTCGTCCAAACCAACGACCCGAGCATTGTATTTATTTGCCACCTGTTTTAAGGTTGGCTCATGAATATCTGTGATATAAACTTCAGCGTTTTCTTTTGTTAATGATGCAACAAGATATTCGCCGACATGCCCTACTCCCTGCACAGCTATTTTTTTTCCAGCCAGAGAATCAGAACCAAACTGTTGTTTTGCGCATGCCTTCATACCCATATATGTTCCGTGTGCTGTAATTGGAGAAGGATCTCCACTTTTACCAGGTAATCCCACAACATGTTCTGTCTCCAAGCTAACCTGCGACATATCTTCAGGTGAAATCCCCACATCTTCTGCCGTTATGTATTTACCGCTCAAGCTGTTAACAAACTTACCAAACCTTCGAAACAAGGCCTCCGATTTCATGGATCTTGAATCCCCTATTATCACCGCTTTTCCTCCACCAAGGTTCAATCCTGAAATTGAATTCTTATATGTCATTCCTCGCGATAACCGAAGAACATCATCCAGCGCTTCCAGTTCACTAGTGTAATTCCACATTCTTGTTCCTCCAAGTGAAGGACCCAGAACTGTATTATGGATCGCGATGATCGCCTTAAGACCGGTCTCATTATCATTACAAAACAATAATTGCTCATGATTGTACTTACTCATCTGAGCGATGACCGGGTTTTGATCGAGGTTAATGTCCTTTAAATTTTTTACGTCAAACATATTAAAGCTTAAATGCTATTTCAAGTGTATTGTATACATTTACAACGCCATGTAAAACAGCGTGGCAAAAATAGAAAATTATCAATGAAGTCGCTTGGCTACCTGAACAAATATTTTGTAAAATATAAATGGAGGTTATTACTTGGGACTTTGTTTATTTTTGGGAGCAACTGGTTCAAGGTAGAAATGACTGAATTTTTTGGCAATCAAACCGATGCTCTTAAAACCTGGAACGACCAAAAAGGATTGTCTTCTCCCTTCTGGGCCGCACTACAGGTTGGCGGGTTTTTTATGCTTCTCTCTTTTATCTCTGGAATATTTTTGTTCATGACAAGACAGGCGATCATTATAATGTCACGGCTGATAGAATACGACTTGAAAAATGAGGTTTATTCCCATTATCAAAAACTCAGCTATACCTTTTACAAACGAAATAGTACCGGGGATTTAATGAACAGGATATCTGAAGATGTTACGAAGGTTAGAATGTACCTGGGGCCGGGTATCTTTTACAGTATAAATCTGGCAATCTTGGCAATACTTGTTATTTACAATATGTTGAACATAAGTCCATATCTAACCGTTTTCGTTCTGACCCCATTACCCATAATGTCCATTTTAATATATAAAGTAGCCTCCAAAATAGGTAAGATCAGTACAATTGTTCAGAAAGAGCAATCCGATATGTCCACTTTAGCACACGAAACATTTTCGGGGATCAGGGTAATCAAAGCATATGGAAGAGATCAGGAAATTGAAGATAAATTCGCGGAATCTGCTGAGAATTACAAAAACAAAAGCATGCGTTTGGTTCTTCTTAATTCACTGTTCATGCCAACCGTTTTTATATTGATTGGAATTAGTACAATTTTATGCATCTATTTAGGGGGCGTATTGTTTTACGACGCACAAATAAGCGAAGGAGGAATTATTAAATTTATTTTCTACGTTAATATGCTTACATGGCCTTTTGCATCAATTGGCTGGGTAACATCTTTGGTACAAAGAGCAGCTGCAAGTCAGGAGCGAATTAATGAATTCCTGAACGAAGAGACTGAAATCGCGACAAACACAATGGATGCATTTAATTTTAATGGAGAAATTGAATTCCGTAATGTTAGTTATACCTATCCTAATTCAGGAATTACTGCATTAAACAATTTAAGCTTTAAAATCAATAAAGGTGAGTCAATAGGAATAGTTGGAAAAACAGGAAGTGGTAAATCAACATTACTGAAGCTGTTAATGCATCAGATTGTTCCGGATGAAGGGGATATATTGATTGACGGTGTTTCGATTAATCAAATAAACATTGATGATTTTAGGGATCAAACAGGAATCGTTCCTCAGGATGTTTTCCTTTTTTCCGATACCATTAGAAACAACCTTCTTTTCGGGAGTACGCAAGAAAATATTACAGATCAACAACTCATTGATGTAACAAAACAAGCACATGTACACCATAATATTATCACTTTTAAGAAGCAATTTGATACGCTTTTGGGAGAACGTGGCGTTAATCTAAGCGGAGGCCAGAAACAAAGGCTCAGCATCGCTAGGGCATTAATTCGTGATCCCAAACTATTAATATTGGACGACTGTCTTTCGGCCGTTGACACGGAGACCGAAGAGATCATACTTACAAATCTCAAGAACACCGAAATAACCTCGTTAATAGTGAGTCACCGTATATCTTCTATACGCAATGCAAATAAGGTTATTAATATCGAGAATGGAACAATAATAGAAGAAGGAACGCATCAAGAGCTCATGATAGAGAACGGTGAATATGCAAAGCTATATAGAAAGCAATTGGCTGAAGAAAGGGTATAATTAACAATCTACTTGTCGATTCAAAAAAAAACATCATATTTGTCTATGACATTTAAATAAGGAAAGAAGTTATGGAGTACGACAAGAATGATGAAGTTTATTCAAATGTAGTTAGAGCGGGGAAAAGAACATATTTTTTTGATGTCAAAGCCACTAAAGCCAGAGAGCTTTTTATCACTATGACTGAAAGTAAAAAAGTATTTTCCGACGGTAAAGAGTACTATCAAAAGCATAAAATATTCTTATACAAGGAGGATTTTGACAAGTTCGCGGATGGATTAACTGATGTTATCAGCAAAATCAAAGAGCTCAATGCAACTGGCGAATTTAAAACTGAAGAATTTAAACCCAAAAATGAAGATTCAGTAGAGGGGTTTTCCGAAGTTTCATTCGATGATCTCTAATATTCTTTCTGGCTTTCCAATTTATTGATACAGAAACATTCGTTTCAAGGAAATCGTTGATAACTACTGATAGTTTTTATATGAATTAATTTGCATTAAGTTTATCTTTATACTTCAATTTTTCAGTGAATGGGTAAAATTATTGCTATTGCAAATCAAAAAGGCGGAGTCGGAAAGACTACTACAGCTATCAATCTATGTGGATGCCTTGGCGCTCTTGAATTTAAAACCCTGATCGTTGATGCAGACCCGCAAGCAAACACAACTTCAGGACTAGGTCTGGACCCAAATAATACCAAAAATATTTATGATTGCCTGATAAATGACATTGATCCAGCAGATTTGATCTGTAAAACAAATAGTCCCAATCTTGATATTCTTCCTTCACATATTGATCTTGTTGGTGCAGAATTGGAAATGATCAATCTTCCAAACAGGGAGCACATGTTGCGTTTTGCATTAGAAAAGGTCAGTGATAATTATGATTTCGTCATTATTGACTGTTCTCCTTCACTCGGCCTGATTACAGTAAACGCTCTTACGGCAGCTGATTCCATTATTATACCGGTTCAATGTGAATATTTCGCTTTAGAAGGATTGGGTAAATTATTGAATACTATAAAAATTGTTCAGGGCAGATTGAATCCTAAATTGGAAATAGAGGGCATATTATTGACCATGTACGATACACGCCTCAGGCTTGCAAATCAAGTAGTGGAAGATGTAAAAATGCATTTCCAGGAAATTGTTCTGGACACAGTCATCCACAGAAACACGAAACTTGGAGAGGCACCCAGCTTTGGCGAAACGATTATTATGCATGATGCTTCCAGTAAAGGGGCCATAAATTATTTGAATTTAGCTCGAGAAATTCTTCAGAAGAACGACCTGACGGAAATCTCGAATGAGGAAAAAAAGATTAAAATAAGCGATGAGCGCTAATTTAAATAAACGGCCTGCTCTTGGCAAAGGATTGAGTGCGTTACTCGAGAACGCAGCAACAGATATAACTTCAAAATCGGATATTGATGGGATTGTGGGGTCTATATCAAACATCCCAATTACAAGTATTGAAACAAATCCATTTAATCCAAGATCGAATTTTGAGAAAGGGGCCCTAGAAGAATTAAGTGAATCGATTTCTGCCCATGGAATCATCCAGCCTCTCACGGTACGCAAAATGGGAAGGGATAAGTACCAGCTGATTTCCGGAGAACGCAGATACAGAGCATCCCAGCTGGCAGGCTTAACGGAGATTCCGGCGTTTATCAGAATAGCAAACGATCAGGCAATGCTGGAAATGGCACTTGTGGAAAACATTCAAAGAGAGGATTTAAACCCTATAGAAGTTTCGCTTTCCTATAAACGATTGATCGATGAATGCAATATGACACAAGAGCAGCTGAGTCAGAAAATAGCAAAAAGCAGAACAAGTATTACCAACCATTTACGTCTGCTAAAACTCCCGGCAGACATCCAAATTGGGCTTAAGGATCAAAAGATTACCATGGGACATGCAAGAGCATTAGTTTCTGCAGGCGAAGAAAAAAAGCAATTGGAATTGTTTCAACGTGTGATTGTAGAGAGCCTATCCGTAAGAGAAATTGAAGCAATACTTCGAGGTGAAATTATTTCAACCGCACCCACAAGCAAACCGAAACAAAATCATTCAATTACAACCACAATAAAGGAAAAGGAATTCAAAGCAAATTTGTCTGATTCTTTATCTGCCAGAGTCGACATAAAGAAAACACCCAACGGAAGTGGTAGAATTAGCGTTACTTTTAATTCAGAAGTTGACCTGAATAGAATCATGGATCTTTTAAATAAAAAATGATAAGGATATTATTTCTTTATGTCCTGTGTTCTTTCTCTTGCATGTCCCAGTACGATAATACTAACATCAATTTTGTTGCTAATGAATATCGGACAGACATTTCGCTCAATGCAGAAGATAGTTTGGAGAGAGACGTTAAGCATCCGGCCAGAACAGCTGTACTCCTATCGATATTGCCGGGAGCGGGTCAAATATACAATCATATCCGTATGCCGAAAGGCAAGAAAAAAGCCTATTGGAAGGTTCCTTTGATCTATGCAGGGCTTGGTGCTACAGGTTATTTTTTAGTTACAAATCAAATCACACAAAAATCATTAAAAGATGAGTACACTATCAGGCAAGAGGGCGGAATTGGTGATCCTAAATGGAATGCTTATGATGATGATGGTGTATTGGTATTGTATAACCAATACCAAAATTGGCGTGATCTGTCTATAATAGCAGTTGGTGCAGTATACATTCTACAATTGGTTGATGCCGGAGTTGAAGCTCACTTTTTATCTTTTGATGTTTCGGAAGATTTAACGATTGCTTTTGAACCTGTAATGATGGATTATAGAACTGGTGGATTTAGAATGACTCTTAATTTTCGTTAAATGAATTGCCTAATCTATCTAAAACTCTATTTTTGCTTTATTTCGAAACAACATGAACATAGCACTAATTGGATACGGTAAAATGGGCAAAATAATTGAGGAAATTGCCATCTCTCGCGGACACACTATAATTGCTAAAAGCAACAGTGAAAATCCCATAGAGAAAATTGACTTTTCCGAAATCGACGTGGCTATAGAATTTACCGTCCCTCACTTTGCTGTGAATCACATAGAATACTGTGTAAACAATAATACTCCCGTTGTAGTTGGCACAACAGCCTGGAACGACAAATTATCCTATGTAAAAGAGTACGTCACAAAGAACGATGGGTGCATCCTGTATGCGTCAAACTTCAGTATAGGGGTTAATATTTTCTTTGATATCAATCGTCGGCTGGCTAAGCTAATGGGCGATCATACAGATTATAAAGCAAGCATTCAAGAGATACATCACCTCGATAAAATTGATGCACCAAGTGGAACCGCTGTATCTATTGCAAATGATATGATCTCTGAAAATGATAACCTTAATTCATGGGTGCATAATGAAAACACCCCTCCTCAAACTCAAGACGAACAAGTTGGGGTTACATCCTTTCGGGTAAAAGGTGTTCCTGGCACGCACGCGATCGAATACAAATCTGAAATAGACGACATAAAATTAACACATGTGGCGCACAACAGAAAAGGTTTTGCTTTAGGTGCTGTAATTGCTGCGGAATGGATTCAAGGCAAAAAGGGAATTTATACCATGCAAGACGTAATAACTTAAACAAATGAACGTACTCTATTTTTATATATTCCTCTTGGTTCATCCATATCTTTCTCTATGGTGGAAGAGTTTTGAGCAGGCGGACAGAAAATCCTGGGAAGCGTTGATCCCGATCTACAATTATTTTATTGTCTTTAAGCTGGGCTGTAAAAAACCCTGGTGGACTCTATTATTTATTTTCCCAGGGATTCACTTAGTTATGTGGTCTGTTGCTAATGTATCCTATATTAGACGATTTGGTTACTTCTCACTAATAGATACGGTTCAGGGCATATTTTTCCCGTATATCATAATGTTCAAAATTACACGGGATAAGGACCCTATTTTACCTGAAACGAACTGGGCGAATACAAAGGAAATGGGTGATAGAGAATGGGGCGATCATCTGGCACTTTTTCTCTCTCTTCCGGTTATAGGTCATGTTATAGCCTTAGGGATCGGAGCAGTATCGCGTCACAAACCCGGTAAGAAATCAAAAGTAAAGGAATGGGGAGATTCAATATGGTTTGCATTGGTGGCGGCAAGTATTATCCGTACCTACGTTTTTGAACCCTTTCAAATCCCTACTGGATCGATGGAAAAAACTCTGCTTGTTGGTGATTTTTTATTCGTTAATAAACTCGCATACGGGCCTAAAGTTCCTGTTACACCTCTCTCCTATCCATTGGTCCACAACACGGTTCCATGGATAAATATCAGGTCCTACAGCTATCTGGAAACCTCAAATTACACAAGATTCCCCGGAATAGGCGAAGTGAATCGAAACGATGTAGTTGTATTCAATTATCCTTCGGGAGATACCGCTGTATACGACCCGAGAATGCCCAATGGTTTGATGGGACACGATTATCATGGTATTGTAATTAAGGAAGCAATACGTCTGTGGAAGAAAGACAATGCCTATATTTCTAAACTTGCATATCGTTTAAAAGACAGTGTAATAAGAGCTAATCCTCAAGGAAATATAGACCTATACAATTTGGACAATGTAGTGCAGCAAATGGCAGAACAAAGAATCATGGACCTTAATGGTCAGGACTTTATCGACAACATTGAGCTTTGGAAAAACAAAGCAAGAAAAATGCTGGCTGAAGATAAGGTTGCCTTCGACCAAAGTACGGGCTCTATGATCGAGCATTACGGTGTAATATACCGCCCCGTTGATAAACGCGAAAATTATATTAAGCGCTGTGTTGGGATCCCCGGTGATTGGCTAGAGGTAAAAAACTCTGTATTGTACGTAAACGATAAAAAGGCATTCGTTGCGGAAAATCAAAACCTTCAGTATTTAACGACAAATGTATTTGTACCGAGCGATAAGTCGATGTACGAAAAATACGGGCTTGAGGTAGAGCGACAAGATTATTATTCTGTGGGCGAAGGCTCCTACGTTATGAATTTGACGAAAAGTCAGCTTAAAAAATTGAAGAGAGCCAACCCTGCAGGGGTTTTTGATGTTGTTCTGGAACCTCAAAATTCGGACACTGTAAAACCAACTGCTGGACAGCTGATCAAGAACCTTCATATTTTCCCGAAGGACCTTTATGTGAACAATACCATGACGAATTTCAATAAGTTCCAGATTCCATCTGAAGGGCAAACCGTTACAATAAATGCAGAGAATATCGCCTGGTACCGAAGAATAATAACTGCCTACGAAGGGCATAGCCTATCTGAGAAGAAGGACGGTATATATATTGACGGCAAGAAAATAGAAAAATATACCTTTGCCATGAATTACTACTGGCTGATGGGAGACAACAGATATAATTCCGCAGATTCACGTGTCTGGGGGTTTGTTCCTGAAGACCACATAGTTGGTAAAGCCTCAATGGTATGGTTCTCCAAAAGTCCTTATTTAGGAGTTCGCTGGGAACGATTATTTAGCAAAATTAGATGATCCCTGTACTGCCTACCTCCTATTTTGGAAGCATTGCGTATTTTCAAGAGCTCGCCAAACACAGTGAAGTATTTATTGAAACCAAAGAGTATTTTCCAAAGCAAACATACCGCAATCGGTGTGATGTTCTCGGTGGAGACGGAATCTTATCGCTTTCCATTCCTGTAAAAAAGCCATCGGGTTCTAAAACAAGAACAGATGCTGTGCTTTTATCCCAAGAGGAAAACTGGAGGATGAGGCACTGGCGATCTTTTAAAAGCGCGTATCAGGCTTCACCATATTTTGATCACTACGGTATAGAGATCCATGAGCTGCTCTTTAGCGAAGAAGAAACTATCCTACAATTCAACACCGCCATTACACAACGAATTATTGACTGGCTCGATCTAAAAACCAAGCTGACACTGACTACTGAATTTCAAAGACCAGTTGAAAATGATCTTAGAGAAACACTCGTTGCTAAGGGCATGCACCAAGAAAAACAAAAAGCTCCTTATATACAGGTCTTTCAGGGGAATAACAACTTTCGAAAAAGCCTTTCTGTACTGGATGCCATTCTGTGCAATGGACCAATGGCGCGTAATTTGATACTGGTAAAGCATTAAATTTTATTTTTACAAGAAGAAAAGCCCTATGTATAAATTTATTGTATCTCTTTTAATTCTGTTGTTCACTGTTTACGCTGACTTTGCATGTTTTGCACAAAAAACAAAGACCATTGCTTTTTATAACGTTGAAAATTTATTCGACACCCTTGATACTCCGGGTAAAAATGATAGTGAATATCTACCACAAGCTGAGAAAAAATGGAATTCCAAGCGTTATTTGAAGAAGCTCGAGCGCATTAATGAAGTTCTAAAACTTGCGCAAAATCCAATTATTGCAGGATTCTGTGAAATAGAGAACAAAGCTGTGGTGGAGGATATTATAAACCACGGTCCCTTAAAGAGTACTCATGTAGTGGTACACTTTGAAAGCATGGATCAAAGAGGGATCGATAATGCAATTATATACGACCGAAAGCTTCTGTCCCTAAATGAGAAAGGTATTATCCGATTTGCAATGCCAAATAATGGCAGACCAACCAGAGACATTATCTGGGCCAAATTAAGTGCAGGTAAAGACGAGATAATGGTAATGGTGAATCACTGGCCAAGTAGAAGCGGCGGGCAAATTGAAAGCGAACCAAAAAGGCTAGTTGCTGCGGTAGCTGCAAAAAGTTTTATAGACTCAGTGCAAAATGCTGATCCTAGATTGAAAATTGTATTCATGGGAGATCTCAACGATTACCCTGACAACATGAGTACAATGATGGTAAGCTCTGTTTTAGAACCAATGATCACAACCAAATCTGGAAAGTTCAAGGGTACGCATAATTACAGAGGCAATTGGCACATACTCGATCACATAATGGTTTCATCTTCCTTTCTGAAAAAGAAAGGAATTCATGTAAAAAAGAACTCCGGAAAGATCTATAGTCCTGAGTTCTTATTAAGTACATACAAGGGAAACATTGTTCCTTATAGAACTTATGGAGGAAGGAAATATCTTGACGGGTATTCGGATCACCTGCCAATTTCGATCGAAATTGAATTTTGAAACTTTTGAGCTCTTTAAATCTTAATTTATTTTGGCAACCCAACAAAATATTTAGTTTCCTTTTGTGAGATCATCCCCTGTCGGAGTAGCTGCAATTCCAAAATCATACGGAAGCCGTTCTTTATACAGGTATTTTTTTTGTGGCGATTCAAATGGTCGGTAGATATAATAAACGCTGTTATTGTGCACTGCAATATTTTGTGCATACCGATATTCTAGCTTAACTTGCTTGCTGATGGATCCGTTTTTGTTGTCAATCCAACCTAAATATTTGTATCCGGCCCTATCGAATATACCATAGATCTGTCCTGTAGCTCGGTCTTGAATTAAATTACTCTGCCAGCCAGTATTCCGCTTATCGTAATGATGGTAAATAGGTATACTATCCAATTTATTACCATTTTTATCAAATGTTCTAAGTCGGTCCTTATAATAATCAAAGATGAATAGCGTATCGTTTCTATGAAATAATGGAGCATATAATTCCTTGTAATAAATGGATTGGGTAAAATAATTCGCCCCTACCCATATCTCGGCATCAATTCCAGTTTCAATTTCCTTATTTTCAGCCCATAGTTTTGTTCTCACATCAACCCATTTGTATTCAGATCGGTACAGTTCCATCATTAGCTCATCCTCAATTTCAAGTATTTTCGTGTATGTGGAATCCATCTGATCGTAAGTGAAATAATCAAAAGCGGGATAGTCCTTATTGAAATTGGAGAAGTACATTTTTGTTTCGTTTGTGTCAAGAATTGGTGCAAGGTATTTATAGAAATAGCTCTTCTCCAGTCCCGATATTTCAATTTTCTTATCGGAAACATGAATACCGAAAACAGATTCTTGACACACCACATGAGCATTTCCTCTGTAATCGTGTACAAGTTCCTCCGCAATTTCATGAACTTTGAATCTATTTATTACGGTTTTACCATCCCACAAGATCAGCTCGCTTTCCTTTTTCAGACGTTTTGTGTAGGTCAATAGTAGCAGATTCCCATTGTTTAGTACTTCAAAATCAGATACATGATGCCGTTTTGAGCTGTATTCAACAATAGGCACGCCCGGCGCGGCCACTATAACTTCCGGAATTAGTTGAGATCTTATCAGCTCCATGACCATAAAATATTTCAGCGTGTCTCTCTTTGGATTAGCAGGTACTCTCTTATTATATTTTGCCGTAAAATATCTGTCATGAGTTACCGAAATATCCAATCCTACTCCTTTTGGTACTCTAAAGTAGGTCCTTCCTTCATTGTTTGTTGTCTTTTTGAGGGCTGTGTTTCGATAGTTTAATGTAACTTTTGCATTGCGTATCGGATCTTTTGAATAGTGTTTGTCCGTAAGGGTAATTACAATTACTACAGAATCCTGAGCATAAAAGCCGGAGTAGAGCAAAAAGAGGAAAAGAAATAGAATTAATTGCCGCATATACTATAGATAGAACAATTTAGTGAAATCCATAAAAAAACCCCAATGATTTACATAGTGTAAACATTGGGGTTGAATTAATTAATATAGCGATCTAACTATGCGTCTACATTCATATTATCGAGTACACCCATAACATTACGAACTGCCTCTGCAGATTCCTCCAGTAATATGGTCTCTTCTTCATTAAGATCAAGCTCAATTATTTTTTCGATACCGTTTTTACCAAGAACTACAGGTACTCCTAAATAAATATCACTCATATTGTACTCTCCTTGCAACCATGCGCATACCGGGAAAATGCGTTTTTGATCTCTCACAATAGCCTCAACCATTTGCGCTGCTGCAGCTCCTGGTGCATACCAAGCCGAAGTACCCAATAGTTTAACTATTTCTCCACCACCGAACTTCGTTCTTTCAATAATTTCATTCAATTTACTCTCCTCTATCAGCTCTGTAACCGGAATTCCACTTACGGTTGTATAACGAGGAAGCGGGACCATAGTGTCTCCATGACCTCCCATTATTATTGCTTGAATGTCCTTGGGTGAAACATCTAATTCCAGCGCTAAAAAAGATCTATAACGAGCCGTATCGAGTACACCGGCCATCCCAAAAACTTTACTGCGATTCAATCCGGCCGTTAAATAAGTACAGTACGTCATTACATCCAATGGATTCGACACACATATTATAATTGCGTCGGGAGAATGTTTCACTATATTTTCCGTTACCATTTTAACAATCCCGGCATTTGTAGCGATAAGATCATCTCTTGACATGCCAGGTTTCCGAGGCAAACCAGAAGTAATTACGACAACCTCTGAACCAGCGGTTTTTGAATAATCATTTGTTGATCCAATTGTTCTTGTATCGTAATGATCTATCGGTGAAGTTTCCCAAATATCCAGAGCTTTACCCTCCGCAAATCCTTCTTTAATATCCAACAAAACAATTTCGTTGGCGATTTCTTTTTTTGCCAATACGTCCGCACAAGTCGCACCCACATTACCGGCACCTACAACAGTTATTTTCATCTTCTTTTATTTGATCTGAATAAATATATTTGTCAGCGGCACAAAAATACTACAATTGTTATTAAATTCGGCTATTTTAGACTGTTTTTTGTACAACAATCAAAGATTTTTGCCACATTAGGCAACCTGAATATAAACCAAGCGTTAAGCTAACAGAAACAAGAGTGGAGAATAAGGAACATTTAAAGAAATTAATAAGTGGATGCCTGAAAAACAACAGAAGAACACAGGAAGAACTTTTTAAGCTTTATTATGGTAAAATGTTGGGTGTTTGCATGCGGTATATATCGGATAGAGACTCAGCAGAAGATGTTCTCCAGGACGGTTTCATTAAGATCTTTGATAAACTGAAGGCGTTTAATTATGAAGGTTCCTTTGAGGGCTGGATGAGACGAATAATGGCCAACACTGCTATTGATAGTATCCGAAAGTCAAAAAAGAACCCCATATTAACCGATAATGACGAAGATTTCAAAATAGGTGCGGATAACACTTTAATTGAAAATGAGGAGATTGGAGTTATTGGTTTAAAGGCAGAGATCGCGATGCAAGCGATCAACACTTTATCGCCTGCTTATAAAGCAGTTTTCAACCTGTATGTTCTGGAAGAATATACACACCGGGAAATTGCAGAAATATTAGGGATCAGTGAAGGGACTTCGAAGTCTAACTTATGGAAAGCGAAGCTGAACCTTCAAAAAATATTAAAAAAGAAATTCATTAATATCGAATGATATGAAGAATATTGAACAAAATTTTAAAAACAGCTTGGGAAACCACGAACTCCCCTACAATGCTACGGCATGGAGTTCTCTTAGCTCGAAGCTTGATGTTCAAATGCCAGTGAGTCAAGGTACGGCGCCAGCTGCATCTAAATTAAAATGGATAATAGGTTCTTGTTCTATTATATTATTATCTGTTGTTACGTACTTTCTCATATTTCACAATGGCACCAAAACGAATACTGACAATAATTCGATCACAAATAATGATACACCTTTAGAGAACGTATCGAATGAGCGATCAAATTCCAAAAGCAACAATTTAGCTGAAGACATAAAGTTTACTGATTCAAACTCTTCTGGAAACGTTGAAACGGAAACCAATAATTCGGCATCGAATAAAGCTGTTAACAAAGAAGCGAAACAGAATGGGAACAATATCAATATTACGAATGAAAGTAATAGCTCAAGCGAAAATTTCGTTGAGAACGGCTTGAGCAACGATGCTAGAGATAACGAGTCCATCGATTCGGATATTAAAACTGTATCCGAATTAAACAACGGTTCTGGAGCAATTATAACAATACCAGTTGTTCAAGACGTGTGTGAAGGATTTGCTTTTGAAATTAACAATACCAACGAAGTTCCATTAGTTGTTTCAGGAGCTGAAGTTAAAATTACAATCCCTGCCAATACCACAAAAACGATCAGTATTGCCAAAGAAGGAAACTACTCTCTGGGAACACTTAATACTGAAGTGGCTAATAGTGCATCAACCTTTAGAGTGAAAAGAACTCCTATTGTTGATTTCACTATCGATATTGAAACCAAATTTGACAAAGGTTTGCCTACAACCAAAGTAAATACTGATGTAATTGGGGAATCGTTTGAGTGGAGCATCAACAAGCAAAAGGTAACCGGACGTTCTGCAGCTGCACATTTCTATACTAAAGGAGATCATAGCATTAAGCTGACTGTAACAGCGAATAATGGTTGTTCTGCAACCGCTATTAAATCCTTGTACATCAATAAAAAGTATAATCTAATGGCCGAAAATGCATTTGTGCCTATGGATAACGATCCAAGAAACAGCACATTCATGCCGTACGCTTTAACAGTAAGAAATGCGAATTTCACATTGATCGTATTGGATCCTTCTGATGGTCACATGGTTTATAAAACAAATGACTCGAGTCAAGGGTGGGATGGAACGGATATGAAAACCGGAAATCCAGTTGCTTTTGAAAAATCCTATGTCTGGAAGGTGGTAGTTATGAACCCTGAACCAAACGAACGAAACGAATATGGTGGAAATATAATCCCTATTCGTCAAAAATAAACGCTACTCAATCTTAAACAAAAAAAGGGGGCTAGCCCCCTTTTTGTTTCCAACAAACTTCTGGGTGGTTGTTTTTTAATTTATTTTTTATCTCCATGATATTTTCCACTCGTTTGCGGTCTTCTTCAGATCCAGGATGAATGCTCTTATGTCCTAAACCGATTTTAATTTGAGCTATTTGTTTGTTTAATTCAAGTGTTGGAGCCGTGAACAAATAATCACTGAATTTTTGCCATACATAATCTGTTGCTTCCGAAGTTGGGTGTACCCTATCCTCCTTATAAAATCTATAATCTCTAAGCTCGTCTATTAATATTTCGTAGGAGGGAAAATAAAAAACATTGTTGAATTGTGTTAAATCATGAGCGAGCTCAATTAATCGTGCCTTACTCCTATTGTTGTCGATCAATCCGTCTTTACTGTGCCGCACAGGACTCACTGTGAAAATTATATTCAGGTTCGGATTATTCGCTTTTAGTTTATCGATCAACTCACTCCATTTCTCAAACATAGTAACTTGCTCAGTCAATACTTTATTGAAATCCGAAGAGGTGGCTTTATGGCAGTTACCTACAATCTTATTTAATGCCTTATGCTTGTACCCCCAAGCTGTTCCAAAAGTTATTATTAGCAGACCTGCCTTTTGCAGCTTTTCATTCAACATCTTTCTTAATGTCAAGACATTTTTGATAAGCTGCCCCTCACCTGTTGCATATATTTTACTTGCACTGTCCCATGAAAAGAACAAGCCGTTTCTAGAGGTTATATCCACCAAATCGCTATTATCCAGAGTGGACGACAAAACATTTGCAATCGCTAATGGATGGAAAAGTGTTCCAAATGTATTACTCTGCTGATGAAATCCCTCATTTAAAAAATATCCCGAAATTTCATCTGAAAAACAACTGCCCATTAATACGACTGGATCTTTATGTGTCAGATCGATCTTGCTCTTTGGAATGTCAAACTTTAATTTAAACTCCATTATTGCATCAATGCTTTTGCATTTTCCAGTGCTGCCTTATTAATTATATCGCCACTCATTAAGCGAGCCGTTTCTTCAATACGTTCGATATTATTTAGCTCAATAACAGAAGATAAGGTTGTTCCACCACTGACCTGTTTTAAAACCTTGAGGTGTTGCCCCCCTTTTGCCGCAACCTGAGGTAAATGCGTAATAGCGATCACCTGCATTTCCCCTCCCATTTTCTTAAGGGTAGCTCCCATTTTTTGTGCCACGTCACCAGAAACTCCAGTGTCGATCTCATCAAACAATATTGTACGCAATTGAATTTTTGAAGACAGCAGGTTCTGCAGTGCAAGCATAACTCTGGACAGCTCACCTCCACTCGCTGCTTTTTCTATCGGCACTGGCTTTACACCCACATTAGGACTGAATAAAATCTCTAATTTTGAATTTCCATAGGGACCAAGCTTCTGCTCATCAATAGTAAGCTTGAATATGAGCTCGGTATTTTCAAGCTTCAATCCCTTCAATTCCTGCTTTATTCTGTTTTCTATTTCGGGGATCGCTTTTACTCTTTTTGAATGCAGCTTCTTGGCATTGGAAATTAACAGCTTATGATCCCTTGCAACATTTTTTTCTTCTTGCTCAATAAACGTATCCAATTCGGAAAGATTAAGCGTCGCCTCTTTCAGCTCATTCATAAGATCGATAAGCTCATTCTGTGTATTGCGATCGTGTTTTTGTAAAACACGATTAAAATTGTCGAGCTTACCGAGTAAAGCATCAAGCTCCCTTGGATTGAAGTCTATTCTTTCCGATTCATTTCTGGATGCCTGCTCAATATCGTTCAATTCAATTAAGATACTCTCGATTCTCGAAGAAAGCTCTTTTAAAAGAGGATCATAATCTATTTTTTTAGCTAAAGATGATTTTAAATGATTGAGCTGATCCAAAATTCCTCGATCAACAGACAGTATTCCATTAATTTCTTCAAATCCATTCCGTATATCTTCTGCATTTTCAGCCTTGAGCACATTTGAACGAATTTTATCGTAATCAACATCAATTAAATCAAGATCTTCCAATTGACTCAATTGAAAGTTGTTGTAATCGAATTGATCCGCTGCTTCAGACCTCTTTATCTTCTTTTCTTCGAGTTTTTTTAACTTTTGCTTGTATCGGGTTAGATTCTGAAAGAAAGTGTCCCTATCGCCCCCAATATCCGCTAAAACATCTAATAATTTTAGCTGATAGCTTGGATCTTTTAATTCAAGACTGTTATACTGTGAGTGTATATGAATAAGCTGAGAGGCAAATGACCTGAGAACATTAAGCTGTACCGGAGTATCATTTATAAACGCCCTAGATCTTCCATGCTTGTTAATTTCACGTCTGACAATAGTTTTGTCAAAATAGTCCAGATCATTTTTTTTAAAAAGACCTTCCAGAGCAAATCCGGTTATATCAATCTGTGCCTCCACTACGGATTTATCACTTCGATTTCCTATTACCGATATATTTGCCCTCTCGCCAAGTATCAGGCTTAAGGCATTCAGTAATATCGATTTTCCAGACCCCGTTTCTCCAGTAATCACAGTAAATCCGCTTGTAAAATCTATCTTGGTGGAATCAATCAGGGCAAAATTCTCTATTCTTAATGACGTTATCATTAATTCAGGATCTCTTGGTATTTAGACGAGTTCGAAGGATCTATTCTCTTCAGCAGAACTACTATTTGGTTTTTCTCTTTAATGTCGGCATCCTCATATAAATTTTTAAGCTCATTAGTTTTAGCCTGTAAAAAATTCAGAAGATTTAATGAGTTTGGTCTTGTTGCGGTTACTTTCATCAGCTTATTCAAGGCAGTATAAATGGATTTTCTGCCTTTACTTTTATCTTCATACAACACGTCAATCCCCTTTCTATGGTACACATAGTTACACTCTCTTAAAGGATTGAATAACTCATGTAGCGCGTTATCAACAAGCCAATATCTATTTTTCTTTCCTTTTTCATTTGATTTCCACCCCTTAGCCCCGGAAGTTTGTGCATTTGAAACGATCTGTTGTGCAGTGGAAAAATGTTTTGTTCCTCCCTGCTTCGAAAAAGAATCATAATCCATAGCTATTACAAAATAAGCATAAAACGCAAGGATGGAAGTTAGCTCATCTCTATATTGATTAGGAGCGTATATAAGAATAGAATTTCTAGAAAAGCCAAATGCTATATCGTTATCCTGAAAATTAAAAAGTGTAGTATTATAACTTGAGTTAAATGCCGGCCGGGAAGATTGAACCTGTAAATACCCGGAAAATATTCCAGAAGCTGGAATTTCATTAATTTGTAATTGAAGATTACAATTGATCCGCTCTTCTATCTCAAATTTATCTCCCGTCCATTGGGTATTGTTCATTAATTCGAAAATGGTATTTTCCAATTGATCTAAAACCTCACGTTCAACACTCGTAATTTCAAGCTTCGCGTTTGTGATTATACTTACCTGGCAATTTAATTCCTGTGCTGTTGCAGAAAGAAATAAAAAGAAAATAAAACTTAATAAAACTATAGCCCTCATTTAATATACTTTTTCACATACCGCAAAATGTCCTTTGCAACTTCATTCTTAGACTTTAACTCATAAGATTTAGTTTTATTGCGATTATCTAAAATACTAATTTTGTTTGTGTCTCCCCCAAATCCTGCCCCTTTATCTTTAAGAGAATTCATCACAATTATATCTAAATTCTTTTCCACTAATTTTTTAGACGAATTCTTAAGTAAATCATTTGTTTCCAATGCAAACCCAACAAGACACTGGTGCTCCGACTTTTGTTCACCCGCCCATTTAAGTATATCTGGGTTTTCCACCATAGCGACCGTTAGGTCATCAGATGATTTCTTTATTTTCTCGGTTTCTATATTTTTTGGCCTGTAATCTGCTACAGCTGCAGCAAAAACTCCGATATCCATATCAGTCCAGACATTCTTTACTGCTTCCAGCATCTCATTCGCAGTTGTAACCTTTAAAACTTTGATACGATCATCATTAACGGTAATGTTCACCGGTCCTGAAATTAAAGTGACATTTGCTCCCTGTCTTGAAAATTCAGAGGCTATAGAATAGCCCATCTTGCCACTTGAATGATTCCCAATGAAGCGTACCGGATCAATAGCCTCAAAAGTGGGTCCTGCTGTAACCAATACATTTTTACCACTAAAATCAATTGTTAGCGAATTCTTAAAATACTCTTTTATACTGACCAAAATTGTTTCCGGTTCGGCCATTCTTCCCTCACCAACAAGTCCACTGGCCAATTCACCCTCTTCTGCAGGTATAATTCCAGTACCATTTTTACTTAATTGCTTCAGATTATTTTGGACAGTTTTATGTGCATACATGTCCATATCCATTGCCGGAGCAACTAATGTATTTGCTCTCATAGAGAAATACGAGGCCAAAAGTAAATTATCACAGGATCCGACAACCATTTTACTTAGTGTATTGGCCGTAAGAGGTGCTATAACAAATATATCTGCCCACAAGCCATAGGCAACATGATTGTTCCAGGTGCCGTCTTCTTTGTTCCAGAATTCAATTCCAACCGGGTTTCCTGATAATGTGGATACAACAAGAGGACTTATAAAATCACAAGAGGCAGGAGTCATTATGCATTTGACCTCTGCCTCTTCTTTTTTTAATAAACGTATCAGGAATGCGATTTTATAAGCCGCAATACCCCCAGTAATTCCGAGAAGGATGCGTTTACCTCGCATTTAGTTTTATTTTTCCTTTTCCTTTTCATCTTCCTCCGTTTCTGGAGTTCTAGCATAGATTTTACCAGCTAAAAGCTCTTCCATTGCTATAGCTACCGGCTTGGGAAGTCGCTCGTAAAAGCGAGAAATTTCAATTTGTTCTCTATTTTCAAAAATTTCTTCCAGGTTATCTGTCGTAGATGCAAATTCCTGCAATTTCTGAGTAAGCTCTTCCTTAAGCTCCACACTTAGTTGGTTGGATCTTTTAGACATCATTACTATTGCTTCATAAATGTTATTCGTCTCCGCTTCCATTTCTGAAGTATCTCTGGTAATTGTTGTTTTTTCAGCAGTGCTTGTCTTAAAAATCATAATTGTTAATTTGTATCTCTATTTATACCTACTTGTATTCATCATTCTCACCTTCCTCCAATTCAGCTTTTAAATTTTCCAGCTGACTGTAAAAATTTAAAAGCGCATTATGGAACTTGGATTCCGGGAATTCAGCCACAAAGGTATTATATCTTTCAATAGTCTCCACAATTCTTTGCATTTTTTTATTCTCCACACTATTTTTTGAGAGCAAATAAGAATTCTTAACGAGAATGAATGAAATCTCTTCTTTAAACCCAGACATTGGAAAATCGTCCATAAAAGTTAATGCTGAGCTCACTGCTGCTCTATACCCGGAGGTCTTGGAATATATCTTTACGGCATTAAATTCCTTTAATTCAAGCTTAAAACGCAATCGATCTATAATTGAATTACACGAATCTATCAAAGTCGAATTTGGGAACCTGTAAATAAATTGTTGTAAGTCGTTGATGGCTAATTCTGTTTCGTTCTGGTCTAAAGATGATTCTGGAGAATTAGAAACCGAACACATTGCGCTCAAGAATAATGCATCTTCAGCCTTTGGGCTTGAAGCAAATCGTTGCGCAAATTGCCCCAAATAGTAACCAGCCATGTAATAATCACCACCAATATAATAGGCTTTTCCAATTCTGAAATAAGAAACTTCTCCCTCACCTGTTTTCGGCATTCTTTGGTATATCTGCTCGTAAAGTGCAATAGACCGTAACTCACTTCCTTGATCGTATAAATTATTCGCCATGTCAAATTTAGCTTCATAATTATCTGACTTAAGTGTTTTGTTGTAACCAGAACACGCCGAAATCACTAATATAAAGATCAATAATGTAAAACTTATGTGGTATTTCATTGGTGTCAATTATAATACAAAGTAAATAAGGAAATCTTAAAGGTTACTATCTAAAATCATCGGATCCTAAGGTTTCTGCCTATCTGTAACACGGTAGTTTGGCGAATACCATTCAGTCGACACAACTTAGAAACACTTGTTCTGTTCCTTCCTGCAATTGAACCAAGTGTATCGCCAGACCTAATCCTATAATATTTCCTGGAGCCATTAGGCACCGAATTTGCCGTATTCGACGAGCTGGAACCAGCCCGGAACAATCCTCGATGAACCAATAAGTTCTCGTCTTTAACGCAGTCCTTTTTAAAATCTATTATTTTTTCCGCATTCATTGGAATGTCATAGAAACGAACCTCAAAATGTAAATGTGAACCATATGAATGGCCCGTATTCCCGCCCAATCCAATCGGTTCTCCCGCAGTAACCAGTTGATCTGGAACAACGAGGTGTCTGCTTAAGTGTGCGTAAAATGTTTCTAATCCATTGGTGTGACGAATAATCACCAAATTCCCGAAACCACTTGTGTTGTATTTTGCGTAACGAATTTTACCAGACCAAGCTGCTCGAACGGTATCTCCAGTTTTTAGATCGATATCAGTACCGTTATGATTTCGGCCTTTCCTCCATCCAAAACCAGATGTTATAACGCCATCAACTGGCATCACAAATTTATCGCTCAGCTCGTCTTCCAAACAAATCCATATTGTATCCTTTAATTTATTTACATCATTTTTAAGATCCGATGTATAACACATATCATGATTCCAACTTTGTATGTAGTTCAAATTAGAATCCGAAATTACTTCAAGATGCATGCGTTCATTCATTACACCGTCAAAATTATGATCCTCCGCATAGCCCCATGTCCTATTGGAATAAATCAGCATTGTACCATCTTCAGTGTTGAGCGTATCAACAATTTTCTGCGACAAACAGATGTTGCCTGAAAGTACAACGAGTAGAAAAATATAAATTCGCATAACAGCTCTTAATTTGCTTTAACTAAGTTTCGCAGGACAAAGATACTAATTTGACCCTATTTCTCGCTTACATTCATAACAAGGATGTTATAAAAAAGATATTCATTTGGTTTCACAATATCCTGATATCCCTGAGCGCCATAGCCCTCTGAAGCAGGGACCAAGACAAAAAACCGATCGGATTTTTTAGCATTAATTAACGATTTCTTTAGTCCTGGAACGGTCCCTCTGTCTCCATATTTTAATTTAAAAGTGTTATTTGATCGAAAAGTATTGACATACAAAGGATTTGATGGAGTTGACACCATACAATGAAACTCAATTTCATTATCCTTATTAAACGTTTCTTTGTTGGTCGTGTTTTCTTCAAGCAACCAAACTTTATTTCCATCTGTTTCCTTTGTTGGAGCCACGACATCGAGTATTCGTATTTTCAAAATATTATCGGCATTTGCAGGGATTAGACCTTCAATACCATTCTCACCTCTTGCCAGTTTACTCGGGATAAAAATTTCTGCAAAATCGCCAATCTTCAGCTCTTGTAATGCAATATCCCAGCCCTGAGTCTGCATGTTAAACCCAATCATAAATGGCATACTTTCCTTTTGCAGAAGATGATTTCCATCTACTATAGAGCTATCCATTAGGTACACTTTGTAATCTATAGAAACTACATCTCCCAATTCCAGTTTATCGCCACTTCCATGCACAAACCATTTAATTTCAATACCATTTTCCAATTTGATCTGATCCACTGTTTTATTGGCCCGATCAATTTCATTCACGACAGAATCTTTTTGTGTCTGCTTAGAATGATCTTCAACTACCCCGTCTTGCAAATCATCTGTTTTACAACTAACGATAAACAGAGCCAATAATCCAATTAGAATTTTCTGCATCATATTATTATTCCTGTTAGATAAATATCTATTACCAGAGTAGTCAACGGAGGTATTTTGTCCATGTCCCCAATGAGCCCATGCCCGAGATGGCTCGGAATAATTAATTTGGCCCTGTCTCCAATTGAGAGTTTCTTAATGCCTTCCTGAACACCGCTTTCTATCTCACTATTATCAACGATAAACTCTTCATACTCACTGTCTTCTGTCCTATAGCATTCCGTTCCATCGAGCAAGCTAATGACATACTCAATTTCGGCTATATTTCCTGCTTCAGGAGTGTTTATCGTGTCTGTTGTGCCATGCTCGTATATATAATATTGCAGGCCACTTCCCGTTTCTGCAATGTCCCAGTCTTTATGCATTTCCAAAAAGAGCTTAATTTGTATCTGCTCTTCCACTACAAAGTTTTTATTCAGCTCTGTTGAATTTTCCTGAGTCCATTCAATTTCTGAACTACCTTTTTTTTCATCACTACACGAATAAATGAGAAAAAACAGCATGAAAATAAAAGTGTTTCGCATTACTGAAAATATTTTGGAACAAGCTCCTTGAATTTTGCAATAGTCAAATCAAGATCCAAATTACTGATACCACCTGCAGCATTCATATGGCCACCTCCCTCAAAATGTTCCGAAAGAATATCATTCACTGCAATATTACCCTTTGATCTGAGCGATATTTTTACAACATCCATTTTTGAGTTAAAAAAGGCAGCTACTTTTATTCCTTCTATCGATAAGGCAACATTAACCAATCCTTCTGTATCTCCTTTGACAAAATTATAATGTTCCAGCTCCTTATTGGTTACGGATATAATTGCAACATTGTACTGCTCGATTATTTCCAGTCTTTCCGCTATAATATGAGCTCTTAGCTTAAGCCTGTCAATTCTATTATTATCAAACGTATTTTCATGTACCAAGGTATGGTTGACCCCAACCCGAATCAAATCAGCCAATATAGTGTGCGTTCTATCCGTTACTGAAGCATATCGAAAGGATCCAGTATCTGTCATTATGCCCAGATACAAAGGGGTCGCCACATCGGCATCCAGCAGGCTTAAATTATCGGAAGCTGCAATTAGTTCATAGATCAACTGTGAGGTAGAGCAAACCGATGGTTCGGAAACAACAACATCAACAAAATCATCTGGATTCAAATGATGATCGATCATCACTTTGGTCCCATTCGATTGGGCGAGTAATAATCCCATTTGTTTTCCTAATCTATTTGCATCATTATAATCCAGACAAAAAATAAGGTCTGCAGATTCGAACAAATCAGTAACATTTTCCTCGTTGTTTTCGAAATCTATTATTTCAACATCCTCTTTGGCCCAATTAAGAAATGTAGGACATGGATCCGGATGGCAAACATGTGCGGTCTTATTGAGTTTTTTAATGAATTGATACAACCCAATTGAACTGCCTATTGAATCCCCATCTGGCCCGATGTGAGCAGTAATCACGATGTTTTCAGAGCTTTTAATAAGGTCTACTATTTTTTTTGCTTCTTTCATTTAGGCAATAATCTTTGAGTTTCAATTTCGATCCGTCCTCTTAAATCATCCGATATCGGAGCTAATGGCTGGCGCATATACGAATTCAATAATCCCTGTTTGTTTAATGCGGCTTTGACGCCACCAGGATTCCCCTCTTCAAACAGCATATGTGTCACCGGGAGTATATCAAAATGAATTCGCCTAGCTGTCTGAATGTCGCCATTGATAGCTGCATGGACCATTTGGGAGAATTTACTTGGGAATGCATTGGCTACCACAGATATAACACCCTCCACACCAATTGTGATCAATGGCATTGTAATAGCATCATCCCCAGAAAGAACGCCAAAACCATCTGGCTTGTTCATTACTATGCTGGTGATCTGGTCAAAATCTCCAGAAGCCTCTTTCATTGCAACAATGTTCTCGATCTGTGCTAATTCGAGAGTAGTATCGGCAGAAATATTCGAACCAGTTCTTCCCGGCACATTGTATAGTATTATTGGCAAGGAAGTACAGCTGGCCAAATATTTATAATGATCGATTATTCCTTGCTGTGAAGGCTTACTATAATAAGGAGAAACCGAAAGAATACCATCAATTCCGCCTGGCAAAGAACTTAGTTCTTCCCCGATCTGCAGTGTATTATTTCCACCAACGCCATAAACAATTTTGAGTGCACCTTCATTTTCTGTCTGAACCGCTTTTAATACAGCATGTTTTTCTTCATACGATAAAACCGGCGATTCTCCTGTAGTTCCCTGAACTACCAAAAAATCAGTTCCGTTATCTATTTGATACCGTACCAGTTTCTTAAGAGCATCAAAGTCTATTGTTAAATCTTCATTAAATGGTGTTACTAGAGCAACTCCTGACCCCTTGAATGCATTATTCATTTTATTTTATTTTCTCTAAAGTTTGTTTTGCAAAATTAATCAAATGACTCGGTGATGTTGCATCTGTAGTAAGATTAACATCTTGAGTGAAATTTGTACAATTAATCTCAACGCTGATTTTGTGGTTTAGCCTATTGGCCAGCTTTACTATCTTTTTGGATACATCGCCTATTGTCACAATCAAGTCGAATCTCCTTCGCAATAATTCCCGAACCTGTTCGTTTTTCATTCTTCTATAAAAATGAACTTCACCTGGAGCAATAAATGCTACAGACCTCTGTTCCATTAGCATTTTCTTCTCTCTTTTATTTGAAACGACAGCCAAAATGAAACACTCGTGAACATTCAAGCCCACGTCCTTAATTGCCTCTCGGTATTTCTTTAATTCATCCAAAGATTCATAATTGATAACAATTAATGCATTTCCAATTTGATTCCAGATATTATTCAAATCAATCATTATTCATTATTCATTATGCAACATTGCAACAAACTCATCCTCTGATAAAATTACGACATCTAAATCTGTAGCCTTTTTTAGCTTTGCTGGTCCCATTTTAGCTCCTGCAAGAACATATGATGTTTTACGCGAAATAGACCCTACATTTTTACCACCGTTCATTTCAATCAATTTCTTTAACTCATTTCTAGAAAAAGCCTTAAATACACCGGATACAACAAAAGATTTTCCGTTAAAAACATCAGATATTTTATGCTGTTCTGTTGTTTTCATATTTAAACCATGCACCGTTAATCTTTCTATTAAATTCAGATTTTGCTCAATCGTAAAATATTCATTGATCGATATAGCTATTTTATCACCAATCTCATCGATAGCTACCAATTCATCAAAGGATGCATGGCGAATAGTTTCCAGAGCACCTAAAGATTGCGCCAGCGTTTTGGCAACTGTCTCTCCAACGAAACGAATTCCGAGACCAAAGAGTACTTTTTCAAACGGAATCGATTTGGAGGCTCTTATTCCATCGATTAAATTATTTGCAGATTTATCGGCCATACGGTCTAGTTTAACCACATCATTAAAAGATAGCGAATACAAATCAGCTATATCCCTTATTAATCCATCCTCAAATAAAGCATCCACAGTTTCCGCACCTAAACCGTCGATATTCATTGCTTTGCGTCCTATAAAATGCTCTATCCTCCCCTTTATCTGTGTTGGACAACCGGATTCATTTGGACAATAGTGCTGCACTTCTCCTTCACTGCGGATCAATTTAGAGGAACACTCAGGACAATTTTCAATGAACGGAATTGATCGCGCATTTTTATCTCTATTCTGAATATTTACACCAACGATCTTTGGTATGATCTCCCCTCCCTTTTCAAGAAATACGCTATCGTTGAAATGCAAGTCAAATTTCTCTATTTGATCTGCGTTATGCAATGATGCCCTTTTCACGGTTGTTCCTCCCAACTTGATGGGAGCTAAATTTGCAACAGGCGTAACTGCACCGGTGCGTCCCACCTGAAAATCAACAGATAGCAACATGGTTTCCACTTGTTCTGCTTTGAATTTATACGCAATTGCCCAGCGTGGTGATTTTGCAGTAAACCCAAGCTCCTCCTGATGCAAATATTGATTTACCTTTATTACGATACCATCAATTTCGAACGGCAGATTACTTCGCTCTTTGTTCCAGTAGGATATAAAATCCATCACCCCAGCAACAGAGTTCGTTTTTTCAATATACCTTTTGCTTTCATCCGGAACTTTAAATCCCCAATCCCCGGATTTTTGAACTGTTTCTATGTGACCATCTGTTATAGTGCCAGTTCCGTATAAGCCATACAAGAAGCAATCAAGTCCTCTTTGAGCCACTACAGCAGAATCTAGCATTTTAAGTGTGCCTGATGCGGTATTTCTCGGGTTTGCAAATTCAGGTTGATTTTCTTCACGTCTTTTAACGTTGAGTTCCTGAAAGTTTTGCAACGGAAAAAATATCTCCCCTCTTATTTCAAAATCTTTAGGATAATCACCAAATAAAATGAGTGGAATCGTACGAATTGTCTTAACGTTAGCCGTAACGTCCTCTCCCTCTGTTCCATCTCCTCTTGTTACAGCTTGTTTGAGCCTCCCGTCGACATATTGAATCCCAATCGCAATACCATCGTATTTAAGCTCGCATACATATTGCAGCTCATCTCCGGCTAATTTCTTAATGCGCGACATCCAATCTTCTATTTCTGTTTCAGAATAGGTATTCGCCAGAGACAACATGGGGTATTTGTGTACAACCGTTTCAAATTTTTTGGTAATATCTCCTCCAACACGTTTGGTTGGTGAGTGTTCGTCCACCAGCTCCGGATATAAAGTTTCTAGTTCACTCAATTTCTTAAGCAGTACATCAAAGTCATAATCGCTTATCTCCGGATTACTCTCGACGTAATAAAGGTGATTATGCCTTCTAAGCTCTTTAGTAAGGGCTGCAATCTCTTTGGCTGCATCATCGGGTTTCATGGTATGAAATTACTCTTTTGTGCGCGCAACATACGTGGTTTTCCTTGCAAATCTTTCCTCAACTCAATGTTGACAAAATTCAATTCTTCAAGTAAATTAATAATTTCATAACTGTATTGTTCATGAATCTCAAAAAAAAGATAGCCCGACTCTTTCAAATAAACCAGTGCCTTAGAAGATATTGCTCTGTAGAATTGAATTGGATCAGAGTCCGAAACGAAAAGGGCCAGGTGTGGTTCGTGCTCCATAACATTTTTATCCATCCCTTCCTTGTCAGAGTTGGGTATATATGGTGGATTACTGACCCAGCAACTAAAACTATTGGACTCAAAACTGTCGTAAGCTGATTCATCGAGAACATCAAATTCCTTAACTGCAATATCAATTTCTGTTCGGACCATATTTTCGCGAATGAGTTCGATAGCATCCGCTTCTTTTTCCAAAGCAATTACGTCTGAATTGTTCAAATGCGCTTTTACTGCTAATGCGATACATCCCGAACCTGCACAAAGATCTGCAATCTTATGGTGTGTTTCATAATCCAAACATGCCAATAACCAATCCACTAATTCTTCTGTTTCAGGGCGGGGAATTAAAGCCCTCGAGTCGATATTGATACTTAAGCCGTAAAATTCTGTTTCGCCTAAAATATACTGAAACGGTTCCTTTTTTTTTAATCGTTTTAAAGCACTATTAAAGAACAATATATCGGATTCCGAAAGCAGAATCGTATCTCCAAGAATATACTCTGAACTACTTATATTCAATCGTTTAATAGCTAATTGCTTAACTATTTGTTTAATTTCTGTTCCTGAATAAAAAGTCAAGTTTTTGGAATAATGCTCCTTGATCTCTTTTAGGCTGTTAGCACTAATGAACATGTTAATTATTCTTGTCTCTGAAATAATAGGTATAGCCAAATCCGACTACCAAATATTGCGTCAATTTATTAAATTCTTCAGTTTCATATCCTATATTTGATTGCAATCCGATTCTATTGGGACTAAAACCATATCCCTGAATACAATACCCTATATTCAATCGATAAGAATTTTGTTCATCTGCAGTTAAGATAAGACCAAGGGTTGGTTCAATCAATACTGCATCTATTTGTACCTGCCCGATTTCCTGAGCTTCATTTGCATCCGTAGTCACGAAATTCATTGAATATCCGACTTTCACTCCAAAATCCGTTGCAAAGCGATTGTTATGGAATTTATCCCAACCAATTTTCACGAATCCTCCAGCGGTATGAATTTGCCCACTTACTGGTGAAGATGCGGGAAGAGAAAATTCATTTACCGTAAATAAGGTGTACCTCGCTCCCAGCCCAAAATTCAAATGAAAAGGCAAACTGTATTGGCCGTATATCGATGCACAAGCCAATCCCTGCATAATATCCTGAAACGGATTATTGCTTATTGCAACCGGAAGACCCAATTCTACATTAAAAGTAAATTTGGGTTCTATCTTCTGTGCACGGCTGAATTGCAAGAAAAAAAGATAAACTAATATGGCTAAAGAAATTCTCAATTCAACTAATTAACGCTAAACTACCAATTAAATTCTAATGAATATCGCAGTTTAATTAACATGCTTAATTTTGCGCTGTGAACAAAGGTATATTTTATATTGTTCTTTCTGGATTATGCTTTGTAGTGGTCAATTTTTTTGTCAAGCTACTGGGTGCCGGTGATGAACAGACACTACTTCCCAACCTTCAAATTTATCCTGCTCACGAATTAGTGCTTGCCAGGGCTATCGTTTCATTTTCCATAGGTCTATTTATCATAAAGAGAAGAAAACTACCTGTTTTCGGAACTAATCGGAAATGGCTTTTGATAAGGGGGCTAGCCGGAACAATTGCACTGACTATTTTCTTCTACACCATACATTATTTACCTTTTGCAATAGCATCCATAATACAATACTTAGCGCCGATATTTACAATCATTATCGCCATGATCCTTTTAAAAGAACATGTTAAAAGACTTCAATGGCTTTTCATTTCTTTATCCTTTTTTGGGGTGCTACTCATCGGTTTGGATCAAGTTATTAACGTACCATTCGACACAAAGGAAATTTCATTTTTCTGGTTTGCTCTGGGTATCCTTTCAGCAGCCCTATCCGGTCTTGCATACACAGCAATCATGAAGCTAAAAAATACCGATGCACCAATATCTATTGTTTTCTTTTTTCACATGACTGCCATCCCTTTAATGACGCTAATGTGTCTGTTCGAATTTACATTGCCAAGAGGTATCGAATGGTTCATTTTACTGTTAATAGGAATATTTACCCAATTTGCGCAAATCTTGCTCACTAAGGCCCTGCATCTGGGCACTGCGTCCACAATAACACCATTTCAATACTTTAGTGCTATCTATGCTATTTTGATCGGGTATTTCCTGTTCGACGAACAGCTCAGTTGGATCGTGTATTCGGGAATTGTGATTGTCATGCTAAGTGTGATCGTGAATGCCTTACTTAAAAGCAAATAGTTGCTTAAAATTTTTAATTTTAGTTGATGAATAAAATTGAAAGAGAGAAGCTCGCATTTTTTGGGAATTTAGAATTAATGGCCAAACAAGTGGTGGAGGGCTTCATAACAGGGCTTCATAAGAGTCCATTTCATGGCTTTTCTGTTGAATTTGCCGAGCACAGACTATACAATACCGGAGAATCCACACGTCATATTGATTGGAAGCTATTCGGACGGACCGAAAAATTATTCACAAAGAAATACGAAGAGGAAACAAACCTAAGGTGTCAGATCGTAATTGATTGCTCGAGCTCCATGCTCTTTCCTCTCGATGAAGCACAAACGAAGCTAAGCTTTTCGGTATATGCTGCGGCTTCTTTGATCGAGCTTTTAAAAAAACAACGTGATGCTGTTGGTTTATCACTTTTTACCAATAAAATTGACCTTCATACTTCCACTAAATCTACAACACGACACCATTTGTATCTATACAGCGAGCTGGAAAAACATTTGAATCATTACTCCAATTCCGATCGTAATGAAACTTCTACCATTGCTGCTTTACACGACATTGCTGAATTATCTCACCAGAGAAGCATGATCATTATTTTTTCGGACCTGCTGGATGATCCAAGCCGTCAGGAAGAATTTTTCCAGGCATTACAGCATTTAAAACACAACAAGCACGAAGTAATTGTTTTTCACACAATGGATAAAGAAAAAGAGCTCGATTTTGAGCTCCAAAACCGACCGTACAATTTAGTGGATATGGAAACGGGTGAAAAAATTAAAATTCAACCCAATCAATTTAAAGAAGAGTACAAAAAATCAATTGCTTCTTATTTTAGAAAAATTAAGCTTAAATGCAACGATTATAAAATCGATTTCATACCAACCGATATCAACGATGGATATAATGATGTTCTGTTGAAGTACTTATTGAAAAGAAAAAAACTTCACTAAGGCTGATGTGCTTCTTTATTCAGATCGTTTATTGTTTTTACAGGACTGAACACATCTAACGGGATTTCTACGAAAATCGTATTCCAATTACTCATACTGCCATTCCAGAGTCCCGGTAATTCGCGATAATGAACGTCCATTCCTTTATGCGACTTGGATACAACAAAATATTTAGAATCGTCTTTAAAAAGATCTAAATCCAATATGTTCCCGTTAGTATCCGATTTAGAGACAACCATAAATACAGGGTTGAAATGGCTGCTTTGCTTTACGATCCTTTGAGCAGTGGGGTTATCGGAAATCTGTGCTTTTTCAATTATTTGTTTTGTTACCGTCCCCTTATCGTTGATCCAAAACGGCCCCCCACCGGGGTCTCCTTCGTTTTTCACCATACCACAAACTCTGGTTGGACGAGAAGCAAGGGTCAATAATTTAGCTTTGTTAAACCCAGCGATATCCTCTTCTGACAGAATTTGATACATTTTATTCA